>Ga0307424_1000248_pt1 | contig 28192 bp, 24 predicted proteins | sample SalMarWE160320MG_FD_202157 | JGI IMG/M metagenome (GOLD analysis project Ga0307424, IMG submission 202157) | Salt marsh sediment microbial communities from the Plum Island Ecosystem LTER, Massachusetts, United States - WE1603-20 | ecosystem: Environmental > Aquatic > Marine > Intertidal zone >... | reverse complement strand
ATCGGAACGGGGGGTTTCAGAAAGGAGTCGGCGGCGACGTACTCTCCCACCGAGCTGCCCCGGCAGTACCATCCGCGCTGTAGGGCTTAACGGCCGTGTTCGGGATGGGAACGGGTGTATCCCCTACGCTAAAGCCACCGACAACATGCAGAGTCGGCGTCTGAAATCGGCGCAGGGCGTCGTTGGGCTGCGGGGGCTGAGCTGCGAAGTATCTTTCGATACTCCTCGGTCATCCTCCTCGCCCGCCTACCCCTGCACTCGATTTGAGACGCCGTTGGAGGATGAGCTCCGGAAGGCTATCTCCTTTCGTCCGCAGGAGTTGGCTGCCCGCGCCCGTCAGGCGCTGACATGCAGGTACAGAGGTGGAGTGGGGAGTGGAGCCAGAGAAGCTGGTTGTGACGGCGCAGCTGTTGGTGTGGTGTGAACTGGACGGGGGGAGGAGCCGGTCAAGCCACTCGGGCGATTAGTACGGCTCGGCTTCACGTGTTGCCACGCTTCCACCTACCGCCTATCGACGTAGTCGTCTCCTACGGCCCTTCTGAGACCCGAAGGTCTGGGAGCGTTCATCTTGGAGGGGGCTTCCCACTTAGATGCTTTCAGCGGTTATCCCGTCCCGACGTAGCTACCCGGCGATGCCCCTGGCGGGACAACCGGTACACTAGTGGTCGGTCCATCCCGGTCCTCTCGTACTAGGGATGGCTCTCCTCAACGCTCCAACGCCCACGACGGATACAGACCGAACTGTCTCACGACGTTCTGAACCCAGCTCATGTACCACTTTAACGGGCGAACAGCCCGACCCTTGGGACCTTCTCCAGCCCCAGGATGTGATAAGCCGACATCGAGGTGCCAAACCGCCCCGTCGATGTGAACTCTCGGGGGCGATAAGCCTGTTATCCCCGGCGTACCTTTTATCCGTTGAGCGACGGCCCTTCCATTCGGAACCGCCGGATCACTAAGGCCTACTTTCGTACCTGCTCGATCCGTCGATCTCGCAGTCAAGCTCCCTTCTGCCTTTACGCTCTTCGTGCGATTACCGACCGCACTGAGGGAACCTTTGCGCGCCTCCGTTACGCTTTAGGAGGCGACCGCCCCAGTCAAACTACCCGCCTGCCACGGTCCCCGACGAGGATTCACTCGCCTGGGTTAGAGCTTCAACATCACAAGGGTGGTATTTCACCGGTGACTCCCCAAGAGCTAGCGCCCCTGGTTCATAGTCTCCCACCTATGCTACACATGCAGTGCCGAAACCCAATGGCAGGTTATAGTAAAGGTGCACGGGGTCTTTTTGTCCTGTCGCGGGTAATCGGTATCCTCACCGATACTCCAATTTCGCCGAGCTTGCGGAGGAGACAGCGCCCAGATCGTTACGCCATTCGTGCAGGTCGGAACTTACCCGACAAGGAATTTCGCTACCTTAGGACCGTTATAGTTACGGCCGCCGTTTACCGGGGCTTCAGTTCAGAGCTTCGCAGCCCGAAGGCCACTAACCCCTCCTTTTAACCTTCCGGCACCGGGCAGGCGTCAGTGCCTATACGTCGTCTCAGCGACTTCGCAGACACCTGTGTTTTTGCTAAACAGTCGCCTGGGCCGATTCTCTGCGGCCCGCTTCAGCTCCCTCCGCAACAACAGAGGCTTACGCCTCTCTGTTTGGAGTTCACCTACCGCGGGCTCCCCTTCTCCCAAAGTTACGGGGACATTTTGCCGAGTTCCTTCTCCGCAAATCACTCGAGCACCTTAGGCTTCTCGCCTCGCCTACGTGTGTCCGTTTACGGTACGGTCACAGTGCACACTCCCCTGCGAAGCTTTTCTCGGCGGCCTGATTAGGAACCCTTGGCGGGGTCCGAAGACCCCTTCGGCATCGGCGCTCGGCTAAAGGGGCGGATTTGCCTACCCCTCATCGCCTACCACCTTGCATCGGAATCCACCACCCGACGGTTCTTTCACTTCCGCGTCCCTCCTCAGAGTCGAACGCATACACTGCGGTACAGGAATGTTGACCTGTTTCCCATCGCCTACGCCTCTCGGCCTCGGCTTAGGGGCCGACTGACCCGGAGCGGATGAGCCTGGCTCCGGAACCCTTAGGCTTTCGGTGACGGAGATTCCCACTCCGTTTATCGCGTACTCATTCCGGCATCCTCACTTCCCTGCGCTCCACCGGTGCTCTTCCGAGCCGGCTTCGACGCCCAGGGAACGCTCCCCTACCATGCTTCCCACCCGAAGGTGGGTCACATCCGTAGCTTCGGCGGCATGCTTGAGTCCCGACCATTATCGGCGCAGATCCACTTGACTAGTGAGCTATTACGCACTCTTTCAAGGCATGGCTGCTTCTAAGCCAACCTCCTAGTTGTCTCTGCAAATCCACATCCTTTCTCACTTAGCATGCACTTCGGGGCCTTAGCTGACGGTCTGGGCTCTTTCCCTCTCGCGGACGGACATTATCGCTCGCCCACTGACTCCCAGGGTCCATCTGTAGGGCATTCGGAGTTTGCTTGGGGTCGGTAACCGGGTAAGGCCCCTAACCCATGCAGTGCTCTACCTCCCTCAGACATGTCCTGAGGCTATACCAAAATATATTTCGGGGAGAACCAGCTATCTCTGAGCTTGATTGGCCTTTCACCCCTATCCACAACTCATCCGAGTAGTTTTCAACCCACACCGGTTCGGGCCTCCACCAGGTGTTACCCCGGCTTCACCCTGGCCATGGATAGATCGCTTCAGTTTCGGGTCTGCCCCCACGTACTTCAACGCCCTCTTCAGACTCGCTTTCGCTTCGGCTCCAGCCCTTAAGGCCTTAACCTCGCACGTGAGGAGCAACTCGCCGGATCATAATGCAAAAGGCACGCAGTCACCCACGAACCCCCCGTAAGGGGTCCCAGGCTCCTACCGCTTGTATGCACAAGGTTTCAGGGTCTCTTTCACTCGCCGTCAGGCGTTCTTTTCACCGTTCCCTCACGGTACTATGCGCTATCGGTCATGAGCTCGTATTTAGCCTTGGAGGATGGTCCCCCCTGTTTCGACCGGGATTCCTCGTGCCCCGGCCTACTCGGGTACTCCAGCCACTCGCTACTCGCGTTTCGCATACGGGACTCTCACCCTCTACGGTCCGCCATTCCAGGCACGTTCCGCTACGCTTTCGCTCGCTTTCCCTGGAGCCCCGCAACCCCGCAGAAGTCTCCCCCCACGGTTTGGGCTCTTCCCGTTTCGCTCGCCGCTACTTCGGGAATCTCGTTTGATTTCTCTTCCTCCAGGTACTTAGATGTTTCAGTTCCCTGGGTTGGCTTCCCTTTCGGGATGACGCGGTATGACCCGCGCCGGGTTTCCCCATTCGGACATCCCCGGATCGACGCTCGCTTGCAGCTCCCCGAGGCTTCTCGCAGCTTGCCACGTCCTTCTTCGCCGGCTCATGCCTAGGCATCCACCCTGTGCACTTTCCCGCTTGACCGATGCTCCTTGAAGCCAGCCCTTTTGCACTCGCTGGCCCCAATTCCCCACCAGTCACACCAGAAAGCCGTCACTACTCCTGCTTCTTCTGTGGCTTCGGCTCCCATCCCCCGGACCACGCAGACCTTCGCGCTTAGGGGACGACAGCCTCACCTAAGGCTCTCACTTCCCTACTCCACCTCTGTTGTCAAAAAGCTCGTTGGGCTCCGCGACGAAGCTCCGGCACAGCCGGGGTTCTTGCGGAGCAGGTAAAGATAGAGAAACGAACGGGGTCGGTCAACGCGTCGGAATGGCTAGATTCCGCCTTCCTCCAGCAGCTTCTCGACCTCGTCGCCCGTCACGTGGAAATCCCCGAGCACCGTTCCGGACTCCGGCGTGTGCCAGTCGGACCCGCCGCTCTTCAGGAGGCCCGTGCTGCGGCAGATGGCTTCGAGCCGCAGCACGTCGTTCCTGCCGTGCGTCGGTCGGTAGGTCTCGAGGCCGCGAAGGCCCGCGCGGACGAGTGCCGGGAGCAGGGTGTCGATCACATCACCCGGGGGGTGGGCCCACACCGGGATGCCCTCTCCCTCCAGCACCAGCTCGACGGCCTGCTCGGGTGTGAGGAGCCGGGTGGGGACGAACGCCGGATGCTGGTCCCCGATGAGCGTGTTGAAGGCCTCCAGCACGGACGTCGCGTACCCTCGGGTCACCAGCGCCCGGGCCAGGTGTGGCCGCCCGATGTTCACACGCTCCGGGCCAGCGGCTCGTTCGACGTCTTCAAAGGTGACCTCGATACCCTGAGAGTCGAGCCGATCCACCATCTCCCGCATGCGCGCTTCCCGCAGCTCCCCCGCGCGCCGGGTGTGACGCGCGACCGCGGGCGCGATGGGATCCACGAAGTACCCGAGGATGTGGATGTCGCGCACGCCGAACGTGGAGCTGACCTCGATCGCCGGAATCACCTGGACGTCGCAGGCCGCTCCCGTGGCCCGGGCCACCTCCAGGCCCGCCGTGGTGTCGTGGTCCGCGATCGCGATGACGTCGAGGCGTCCTCGAGAGGCCCCCTCGACCACCTTGTCGGGGGTCCACGCTCCGTCGGAAGCCGTGGTGTGGATGTGGAGGTCGAGCCTCATTCCGTCACCCGGTCACCGTGCTCGGCCCGGCCTAGACGAGGGGGTTCCCGGCCGTCGCGAGCACGTCCTCCGGGTGGATGATCGCCTCGGGTGGAATCTCCTCCGGGGGCTCGTCACCCGCGTATTCCGTCAGGATCGTCACCTGGTCACGCAGCACCTTCAGGACGCCGCCCGCCACATGGAACCGCTCGCTCCCGCCACCGGGCGCCTCCAGGGAGACCTCACCCGCCCCCAGGAGCGCGAGGAACGGAGCGTGCCCGGGAAGGATGCCCACCTTTCCGTCCCACGCGGGTGCCACGAGCGCGGACGCGTCGCCCTCGTAGACGGTACGCTCCGGAGAGACGACCTTCACGCGCAGCACCCCGTCCGCCACGTCAGCCCTCCTTCGCCAGCTGCTCGCCGGCCGCGATGACGTCCTCGATGCCACCCTTCATGTAGAAGGCCTGCTCCGGCAGGTGGTCGAGCTCTCCGTTGGCCACGCGCTCGAAGGACTCGATGGTATCCTCGAGCTTCACGTACTTGCCCGGAATGCCGGTGAACGCCTCCGCAACGTGGAAAGGCTGCGACAGGAAGCGTTGGATTCGCCGGGCCCGGCCGACGATGATCTTGTCCTCCTCGGTGAGCTCGTCCATCCCCAGGATCGCGATGATGTCCTGAAGATCCTTGTAGCGCTGGAGGATCTCCTGGACCCGGGTGGCGACGCGGTAGTGACGCTCGCCGATGAACTGTGGGTCCATGATCCGGGAAGTCGAGTCCAGGGGGTCCACCGCCGGGTAGATGCCGATCTCGGTGAGCGCACGCGTCAGCACCGTGGTGGCATCCAGGTGTGTGAAGGCAGCGGCCGGCGCCGGATCGGTGAGGTCGTCGGCGGGCACGTAGATGGCCTGCACCGAGGTGATGGAGCCCTGACGCGTCGACGTGATGCGCTCCTGCAGCTCGCCCATCTCGGTGCCGAGCGTCGGCTGGTAGCCCACCGCGGAAGGCATGCGGCCGAGGAGCGCCGATACCTCGGAGCCCGCTTGCGTGAAGCGGAAGATGTTGTCGATGAAGAGCAGCACGTCCTGGCCCTCGACGTCGCGGAAGTACTCGGCGACGGTCAGTCCGGACAGGCCGACACGCAGACGGGCTCCCGGCGGCTCGTTCATCTGGCCGTAGACCAGCGCGGTGGACTCGAGGACGCCCGACTCCTTCATCTCGAGCCAGAGGTCGTTGCCCTCACGTGTGCGCTCACCCACGCCGCAGAATACCGAGCGGCCGCCGTGCTCCTTGGCGATGTTGTCGATGAGCTCCATGATGATCACGGTCTTGCCCACGCCGGCACCGCCGAACAGACCGGTCTTGCCGCCCTTCACGTACGGAGCGAGGAGGTCCACGACCTTTATGCCGGTCTCGAAGATCTCGGTCTTCGGCTCGAGCTGGTCGAACTTCGGCGCTTCCCGGTGGATCGGCCAGCGCTCGACCTCGCCCGCATCCTCCCCGCCGACGGGACCGAGATGGTCCACAGGCTCGCCGAGCACGTTCAGGATGCGACCGAGCGCGACCTCGCCAACCGGCACCGAAATCGCCTGGCCCGTGTCGACGACGTCCATTCCCCGCATCACGCCGTCCGTCGAGGACATGGACACCGCGCGCACCTGGCCTCGCCCGATGTGCTGCTGCACCTCGGCGACCAGGTCGATCTCCTGTCCACCTTCGGTGGCCCCCTTCAAGTGGAGCGCGTTGTAGATCTCCGGGAGGTGCTCCGCGTGGAACTCGACGTCCAGCACCGGCCCGATGACCTGCACGACCTTTCCGATGTTCTGCTCAGCCATGGTATCCCTGTTCCGAAGCTCGGTGCGCCCTCGCCCTACTCGAGCGCTGCGGCGCCGCCGACGATCTCGGCGATTTCCTGTGTGATCTGGCCCTGGCGGGCCCTGTTGTATGTCCGGGTGAGGTTCTCGAGCATCTCCCCGGCGTTGTCCGTCGCGTTCTTCATCGCGGCCCGACGAGCTCCTTGCTCCGCAGCCGCGTTCTCCACCAGCGCCCTGTAGATGGCGTTGCGCACGTACACCGGGAGAAGCCGCTCCAGGATCATGTCGCCTGGCGGTGACATGATGAAGGCGTCCGCCGAGGTCGACGCGGTCTCCTGCCGGATCGGCAGGAGCTCCCACACCCTTGGAGGGGTGGACATGGCAGAACGGAAATCGGAGCTGACCACGTGCAGCACGTCCAGCTCGCCGGACTCGAAGCGGGCCCGAATAGGCCCGATCAGAGACTCGGCGTCCTCCACCGTCGGGTTGTCACCGATGTCCAGACGGGCCGTCTCCATCCGCTCGCCACGAAAGCGGAAGAAGGCGATTCCCTTCTTTCCCGCCACGTGGAGCTCGGTGTCGACGCCCTGACCGCGGAGCTTCTCGAGGAGGTTTCTGGCCTCCCGGATGAGGTTGGCGTTGAAGGCACCCGCGAGGCCACGGTTCGCCGTAAGGAGCAGGATGGCGGCCCGTCGGACTTCGGTCGGGCGCCTCAGGATGGGAAAGCGCTCGGCCAGGGCCGGAGAGTATAGCCCCCGCACGATCTCACCCAGCGCCTGAGAATAGGGCCTGGCGGCGTATACCCGATCCGTCGCGCGCTTGAGCTTCGATGTCGCCACGAGCTCCATCGTGCGCGTGATCTGTCGGGTGTTCTCCACCGACTTGATCCGCCGCTTGACTTCCCTGGCGCCAGCCACGTCGTCGTCCTCTCGAGGTGGGTACGGGTTCGACTCAGACCGCGGCCATGGCCGCGGCGCGCGTCTCTTCCTGAGCCGAGAATGTCTCGTTGTAGCCCTTTACGGCATCCACCAGACCCTTCTCGATCTCTTCCGTCAGCTGCTTCCCCTCCCGGATCGCGTCCAGCACGTCCTGGTGGTGACTCGCCATGTACTCGTGGAACCCCCGCTCCCACACGCGCACGCGCGAGACGTCGACCTCGTCCAGGTAGCCGTTCGTCACCGCGTAGATGACGGCGATCTGGTTCTCCACCGCCATCGGGTGGTACTGGGGCTGCTTGAGAACCTCCACGGTACGCGCCCCCCGGGCGAGCTGGCGAAGCGTGGCCGCGTCCAGGTCCGAGCCGAACTGGGCGAACGCCTCGAGCTCCCGGTACTGGGCCAGGTCCAGGCGCAGACGACCGGCCACCTTCTTCATCGCCTTGATCTGGGCGTTCCCGCCCACGCGGGACACGGAGATGCCGACGTTCACGGGCGGACGCACCCCGGAGAAGAAGAGGTCGGGCTCGAGGAAGATCTGACCGTCGGTGATCGAGATGACGTTCGTCGGGATGTAGGCGGACACGTCGCCGCCCTGCGTCTCGATGACCGGCAGCGCCGTGAGCGACCCGCCACCCAGCTCGTCGGAGAGCTTGGCGGCGCGCTCGAGCAGGCGGGAGTGCAGGTAGAAGACGTCGCCGGGATAGGCTTCGCGTCCAGGGGGGCGGCGAAGAACCAGGGAGAGCTGGCGATAAGCCTGGGCCTGCTTCGAAAGGTCGTCGTAGATCACCAACGTGTGCTTGCCCTGCCACATGAAGTGCTCTGCCAAGGCGCAGGCGGCGTAGGGCGCGATGTACTGCATCGGCGCCGGGTCCGAGGCGCTGGCGGCCACGACGATCGTGTAGTCCATGGCGCCGTGCTCGGCGAGCGTCTCCACCACGGTGCGCACCTTGCCGGCCCGCTGACCGATGGCGCAGTAGATGCAGATGACGTCGGTGTTCTTCTGGTTGATGATCGTATCCACGGCGATGGCGGTCTTTCCCGTGCCGCGGTCGCCGATGATCAGCTCGCGCTGTCCGCGGCCGATGGGGATCATCGAGTCGATGGCCTTGAGGCCCGTCTGGAGCGGCTCCTTCACGGGTTGGCGGAGCACGATGCCCGGGGCGACGATGTCGATCTGGCGCGTGCCCTCGATGCCCTCGACAGGGCCCTTTCCGTCGATCGGGTTGCCGAGGGGGTCCACGACGCGGCCCAGGTAGCCGGCGCCCACGTTCACCTCGAGCACCCGGCCCGTGCGGCGAACGTGGTCGCCCTCCTGCAGGTGGGTCCATTCGCCCAGGATCACCGCGCCGATGTTGTCCTCCTCGAGGTTCAACGCCAGAGCCGTGACCGTGTCACCCGTTTCGGTCGAGGTGATCTCCAGCATCTCCGAGGCCATGGCCTTGGTGAGGCCGTAGATACGTGCGATCCCGTCCCCCACCTCGAGGACCTCGCCGATCTCCTCGGCTCGGAGGTCTTCCTCGTAGTGCTCGATCTCCGAGAGGAGGACGCCCTGGATCTCACTTGCGCGAAGCTGGGACTCGTTGGCCATCTTTTCTGTCGAATCCTGGAGTGGTTGAGGTCGTCAGCCCTGCCCGGTGGCAGGCAGCTGGGCCTTCATGAGCTGGCGGCGCATCCCGTCCAGCTTCGTACGAAGCGAGCCATCGTAGATCGTGTCTCCCGTGCGGACGACCACGCCTCCGAGAATCCCCGGCTTCAACCGGACGTGGGGGATCGCCCTCTTGCCGAGCAGCTCCGTCAGGCGGCTCGCGAGAAGGTCGCGTGTAGCGTCGTCCATGGGCCGAGCCAACGTCACCTCGACGTGCGCCCGCCCTTCGTGCTCGTCGAGCAGCGCCGCGTATTCCCTCGCGATGTCCCGAAGGAGCCGCTGGCGTCGCTTGTCGATCGTGATCAACAGGAAGTGGACGAGCTGCGCGGGAAGCTCGTCGCCGAACACCTTCCGCACGACGTCCTTCTTGTCGGCGTCCGCGATTCGCGGTGTCTCGAGGAGGAGGCGGAACCGGGCATTCTCGTCCAGCAGGCGAGCCACGGTCTCGATGCCCTCCGCGAACGCTTCCAGCCCCTCGTGGCGCTGGGCGAGCTCGAAGAGCGTCTCGGCGTAATTGCGCGCGACGGTCTCGTCTCTCACGCCTGCGCTCCGGGGCTCTCCGGCATCTCGTCGAGGAAGCGCTCGACGAGCTGACGGTCCTTGGCCTGGTCCAGGTGCTCGTGCAGCAGCCGAGAGGCCGCGGCGAGCGCGAGGTCGACCGACTCCTTGCGGAGCATCTCGAGGGCGGCGTCTCGGTCCCGCTCGATGTCCAGCCGCGCACGCTCCACGATGCCCTGCGCCTCCGTCCGGGCCTTCTCCTCGATCTCCTTGCGAATGCGGTCGCCCGCAGTCCTTCCCTCCGCGAGGATCTCTCCCGCCTGGCGGCGAGCATCGGCGAGCTGTCGTCGGTGCTCGTCGAGCAGCTTCTCCGCCTCGGCCTGCCGGGCGGCGGCCTCGTCCAAAGCGTTCTGGATACCCTTCTCCCGCGCTTCGACGGCCGCGAGGATCGGGCCCCAGGCGAACTTGCCCAGCAGGAAGAGCAGCCCGGCGAACACCACCAGCGTCCAGACGCTCAGCCCGGTGTTGATGTCGAACAGGCTCGGCTCGGCCGCCCCCTCGGCGCCGTGCTCCTGAGCCAGCACGGCCAGGGGCGACGACGCGAGCAACACGAGCGTGGCCGGCAGAATCCGACTGGCTCTCATAGGTCTCTCCACGGGTTTCCCTGATCGCCCAGGCCCCCGTGCCGCGCACGGGAGCGGAGGCGGTCGACACCGGCCGCGAGCGGCCGGTTCAAAGCGGCCCAGGCTACTGCTTCAGGATGAAGAGGAAGAGAACGGCGATCACGAGCGCGAAGAGCGCCACTCCCTCGATCAGGGCGGCGAGGATGATGGCCGCAGTCTGGATCGTGCCGGCCGCTTCCGGCTGGCGGGCGATGCCCTGCGTGGCTCCGTTTCCGATCTGTCCGATGCCGATTCCGGCGCCGATCACGGCCAGGCCGAGGCCGATGCCGGCGCCCATGAGGCTCAGGAATCTGCTCGAGGTCTCCGGGGTCGCGGCCGCATCCTGGAAGGCGGCGAGCATAGCGTGGAGCATGTCGGTTCGTCGTCCTTTGTTGTGGTTGGTCCCGCTATAACGTCTTTGGATCAGTGTGCGTGGCGGATCAGACCGATGAAGACCGCCGAAAGCATCGCGAAGATGTACGCCTGCAGGAACGCGACGAACACCTCGAGGATCATGAACGCCCAGACCATGCCGACCGACGCGCCGGCGATGGCCCACCTGCCGAGGGCGACGTTGGCGAACAGGAAGATCATCCCGAGCAGCGACAGCACGAGCGTGTGGCCCGCGGTCATGTTCGCGAAAAGCCGAACCGTGAGCGCGAAAGGCTTGGTGAGCTTTCCCAGGAACTCGATGGGCGTGAGGATGACCAGCATGAGCGCCTGACCCCACTTCGGCATCCCCGGCGGCGCGTAGAAGATCGTCTTCATGTAGCCGGAGAAGCCAAGCGAGCGCATCCCCGAGATCTCCACCACCACGAACGTCACGAGGGCCAGCGCGCCGGTGACGCTGAGGTTCCCGGTAGGGCTGGCGCCGAACGGCACGAGACCCATCAGGTTCATCGCGAGGATGAAGAAGAAGAGCGAGAGGATGTACGGCGTGTAGCCGTCGGCGCCGTGGCCGATGTTGCGCCGCACCACCTCGTCGCGGAAGAAGAGGATCATCGCCTCCATCGCGTTCGCGAAGCCCGTCGGCGCCCGGTTCATGTACCGGGCACGCATGACGCGGCCGATGGGAATGAACACGGCCAACACGACGAGCGCCGCGAGGAGGACGAAGAACGCGTGCTTCGTCGGAGACAGGTCGAGCGTCAGGCCTCCGATGTGGATCGGGGGGAGGGCAAAGCGCTCGAAGTCGAGCGTGAACCCCTTCCCCAGGATCGTGAACGAGACCTCCTTCCCGTCCGCCAGGTGGTGCATGAGCATCCCCTGGAGGTCGGGACTCTCCTGTGCCCCCGTCCCTTGAACGGCCTCCGCTCCACCCTGAAGTGCTTTCAGCAATCCCAGCAGCATCTCGCCCTCGGGGTCCTCAGGTCGTTTCGCCCGCTCGGGGCCGGAAGTACACCGGCTCGAGCAGGAGCAGTCCAAAGAAGAATCCGGCCAGCGCGAACAGCATCGGGATCGTCCCCGCCGCCTCGCTTCGAATCGCGATCGTCGCGACGCCCGCGATCACCAGCAGCCGCACCAGCGTGCCCCCCGCCCAGACCACGAGGAATCCGCGCACATGGCCCCGGAAGCGCAGCAGCAACCAGAACGCCAGGACCTGGACGGAAAGCGCGACGGCACCCGCCGCCATGACCCCCCGCCTGCCCTCCACGCCAAGGAAGGGCCAGAGGCCGAGCGTCACGAGCGCGATTCCCGCGAGGCCCGTGAGGGCATATCGGAGGTGGGCGCTCATCGATCTGTGTCCGATCGTTGCCGTGGTTCGATCACGATGTGGTAGTACAGGCTGTAGAAACCAGCGCCGGCCCCGACAAACGCACCAATCACCAAGAGCCACGGCGACGTGCCCAACTTCCCGTCCAACCACGCCCCCACACCCAGGAAGAGCAGGACGGAAAGCGCCCAGGCGAGCCCATAGCCCATGTACTGGCCGGAGGCCCTGATGAGGTCCTGGGGGTCCGCCCCCTTTCGGTCTCCGGACACGATCCGCTCCGTTTTGCCCTAGAGCCTGCGGAAACTAGCGCTTGTGAAAAAAAACGCAAGCAAGTAGCCCGCCATTTTGGCGGCTTCTCGGCCCCTCCGCAGACGAGCGACGCCACCCCGGTCCTCGCGGCGCCAACGCGGTGCCGTCCCCTGCGGACGGCGGGCCCTCGCGCGCGGATCCGCGCGCACCCCTGGCGGGTACCGGTCTGACCGCTTTTCTTGGAGCCCGCACGGCCGTTCGACCGGCCTGCCCGCCCCAGGCGGAACATGCTCCTCTCGCATTCCGGGATGGTCACCATAGAGACGCCCACGGCTGATCGCGACCTCGAGCTCCTCGACCGCGTCGCGCAGGTGTCCTCCGCGCTCAGATCGGAGGTCGAGAAGAGGATCGTAGGGCAGTACGATGTGGTGGAGGGGCTCTTGACCGCGCTGCTGGCGAACGGACACGCCCTCCTGGTGGGCGTACCGGGGCTGGCCAAGACGCTGCTGATCCAGACCGTCGCCGAGGCCCTCGACCTCCAGTTCAGCCGCATCCAGTTCACCCCGGACCTGATGCCGACGGACATCACCGGCACGGAGGTCATCGAGGAGGACCGGACCACGGGCCGCCGCGTCTTCCGCTTCGTGAAGGGGCCGGTCTTCGCCAACATCGTGCTCGCCGACGAGATCAACCGCACCCCACCGAAGACGCAGGCGGCGCTCCTGCAGGCCATGCAGGAACGAGCGGTCACCACGGCCGGCGAGACGTACCCGCTGGAGCCTCCCTTCTTCGTCCTCGCGACACAGAACCCCATCGAGCAGGAAGGGACCTATCCACTTCCCGAAGCTCAGCTCGACCGGTTCATGCTCGAGCTCCCCATCGGCTATCCCTCCCGCTCGGAGGAGGAGGAGGTCGCCATGCGGACCACGGGCACGGACGAGGCGGACATCCGGGGCGTCGTCACCGCCTCCGAGCTCATCGAGCTCCAGCGGCTCGTCCGCCGGGTTCCCGTTCCTCCTTCTCTCGTCTCCTTCGCGGTGCGGATCGCGCGTGCCACCCGTCCCGGCGAGGAGGCGGCGAAGGTGTCTCGGCGCTACGTTGCATGGGGAGCCGGTCCGCGCGCTTCGCAGTTTCTGGTGCTCGGCGCGAAGGCGCGCGCGGCGGCCCGAGGCTCGGCCATGCCGTCGCTCGACGACGTGCGGGCCGTAGCGCCTGCAGTGCTCGCGCATCGGCTCGTCCTGAATTTCGAGGCGGAGGCCGACGGGCGGGGGACGCGGGACGTCATTCAGGAGCTCCTCCAGGAGTCAGAGGGTTGGACGTAGACCGAGGTAGCGGGACGGGCGGACGCCCTCCCGACCGAAGACCATGACGGGGTGGGTCGTGGGCGTCGGGCTCCTGCTGCTCACGCTGTCCGCGATCCTCACGGCCGCGGGCACGGCCGTCTTCCAGATCGGCGTGTCCCGATTGCGCACGCTGCAGGAGGAAGGGTTCCAGGGCGCGGACTCCCTCGCACGCCTCCGAGCCGGCCAGGGCCGAACCCGGACCGCCCTGCGCGTCGTCACCGCCGGGCTCGATCTCTTCGTGGTCGGGCTGGCCGCCATGGCGACCGAGGGCCCCGCCACGCTCCTGGTCCTTCTGGCCGCGATCGGCGTCGTCCTGTTCCTCGGTGACCTGGGACCGCGCATCGTCGCGGGGCGGTACCCCGTGCGCCTGGCGCTCTTCGCGGCACCCTTCCTCCTGCGATCCAGCGGCTGGCTCCACGCGATCGCGTTCCCCTTCACCCGCCTGGAGGATGCATTGGCCGGCAACGGCGAAGGGGAGGCGTCGGCCGAGGAGCGGGAACTCCGCGAGATCCAGGAGCTCGGTCAGGAGGAGGGCGTGCTGGAGGAGCACGAGACCCTCCTGGTCGAGCGGGCGTTCCGCCTGGACGAGCTGACCGCCTGGGACGTGATGACTCCTCGCGTCGACGTATTCGCCTGGAAGGACTCCACCCTCCTGCAGGAAATCGTCGGTGAGCTCTCCGCGGTCCCCTACAGCCGGGTCCCGGTCTACCGCGAATCCGTGGACGACATCACCGGCATCCTGTACGTACGGGAGGCCTATCAGGCGTTCGTCGAGGAGAAGCGTGATCTCCCGCTGTCGGCCCTCGCCCGGGAGCCGTTCTACGTGCCGGGATCGCTGTCCCTGTCGAGGCTGCTCCAGGATTTCCAGGCGCGCCGGATCCACATGGGGATCGTAGCCGACGAGTTCGGCGGTATCGACGGCCTCGTCACCCTGGAGGACGTCCTCGAGGAGCTCGTGGGCGAAATCGTCGACGAAACCGACCTCGACCAGGAGGAGATGGTCCGCCTGTCGAAGACGGAGGCTCTGGTGGACGCCGGGGTGGACCTTCGGGAGATCAACTACGCGTTCAACCTCTCCCTGCCGATCCTGGAGCACCGGTCTCTCAACGGCTTCATCCTCGAGGAGATGGGGTACGTGCCCGCGGTGGGCGAGACCCTGACGCGCTCGGGCGTGCACATCGAGGTCGTGGAAGCCACCGAGACCCAGGTGGTGCGAGCCCGCCTCACGCGCCTGCCTACGGCGGGGCCGGACGCCCCGGCGCCGCTGCCGGAGTAGCGGACGCCTCGTGGCCCTCGTCCTGCCCTTCGGCGGAAAAGTGCCCAGGATCCATCCTACGGCGTTCGTCGCCCCGACCGCGGTGGTCATCGGGGACGTGGAGGTGGGAGCCGAGGCCAGCATCTGGTTCGGCGCCGTCCTGCGCGGGGACGACCCCGAGCACCCGATCGTCGTGGGAGCGCGCAGCAGCGTCCAGGACAACTGCATGGTCCACGTGGGCGACTGGGGTCCGACGATCATCGGGGAGAGTGTCACGGTGGGGCACGGCGCCAAGTTCGAGAGCTGCACGATCGGTGACCGCACGGTCGTCGGAATGAACGCGGTCGTGCTCCAGAAGGCCGTCATCGGACCGGAGTGCGTGCTCGCCGCCAATACCGTGGTGCTCGAGGGCGCGCACATCCCGGCGCGGTCGGTGGTCGCGGGCGTTCCCGGCCGGGTCAAGAAGAGCCTGGAAGGCTCGGCGGCCGAGTGGATCGCGCGCGGGGGCCGGCACTACGTCGAGCTGTCCCGGGAGTACCTCGCCGCCGGGATCGGACAGCCATCCGCGGCGCCGCGGTGCGATGTGTGCGGAGGTCCGGTCGTGGACCGGCACTGCAAGCTTGTGTGCACGGTATGCGGGTATCAGAGGGACTGCTCCGACCCCTGAGATCCCCGGCGATCACATGGGGAGGCCCACGATCCGCGTCAGGTACCAGATGCGCATCGCCTCGCCCCAGGCCCACGTCACGGCACCCGCGGCCGCGAGGAAGACCCCCAGCGGGATCAGCCTCTTCGAGAGCGAGGCTGCGGGCCCGAACACCAGGAGCGCCAGCACGGAGCCGATGAAGATGGTCTCGGCCACCCCCCATATGCCCACGAAGGCTCCCACCATCATCATCATCTTGATGTCGCCGCCCCCCATGGCCTGGTCCACGCCCGCTTCCTCCAGCCGGCCGGGGAGGAGGCGCTTGATGATCCACGTCCCGCCCACCGCGATCAGCCAGAGCGCCCCGTAGCCAACGGCCGCCCCGGCCAGCGACGAGGTCCATCGGATCCCCCCCGGCAGGAAGGAGAGCCCGACGCCGAGCACCGCGCCGCCGACCGAGAACTCGTCGGGGATGATGTAGAAGCGCGCGTCGCTCAGGGAGATGCCGAAGAGGATCGTGAGGAAGATCCCGCCCCTCAGCGCTTCCCACGTCGGACCGTGGGCCGCGAAGACGCCGGCCCACACCAGGGCCGTGGCCACCTCCACGAGGGGATACTGGATGGAGATCGGCTGGGCACACCAGCGGCATCGCCCCCTCAGGAGCAGCCAGCTCACGACCGGGATGTTGTCGTGCCAGCGGACGGCCTCTCCGCAGCGCGGACAATGCGACGGCGGCGACACCACCGACTGCTCTTCCGGCCAGCGCAGCGAGCACACGTTGAGGAACGAGCCGAGCGCGAGACCGAACAGGCCGGCCACCACGGGAACGAGCCAGGCGTCAACGAGCAGCACGTGTCTTCTCCCGAGTCAGCGCGTAGAGGAGCACCGCCCCGGCCACGCCCGCGTTGAGCGACTCGGCCGGGCCCGGCATGGGCACCCGGACCAGCCTCTCGGCGGCTTCGCGGACCGACGGCCGTGGGCCGGCTCCCTCGTTACCCACGACCAGCGCCCACCCCCTGGGTGGGGTGACCTCCGCGACGTCGTCCCCGGAGGCGTCGGCCACCACGAGCGGAATTCCCGCCCGCCCGAAGAGAGCGAGGGCGTCCTCCGCAGCGCGCATCAGCAGGGGTTGGCGGAACGCCGTCCCCGCCGAAGCCCGCACGGCCTTCGGGCTCCAGACGTCCGCGCTGCCGTCGAGCGCGACGACGGCGTCGAGCGCGAAGGCCGCCGCAGACCGCACGAGCGTCCCGACGTTGCCTGGATCCTGGACCGCATCGAGAACCAGGTAGTGTCCGCCGGATCGGACTGCCTCGTCTCCGGCCCGAGGCTCGGCGCACACGAGCAGGACCCCCTGGGGATGTTCGGTGTCGGCGAGCGAGGCGAGGGTCCGGTCGTCGACCTCGTCCACCTCGACCCCCATCTCGTCCAGCGCACGGCGCACGGAGGCTCCCTCCGGAACACGGTCGAGGGCCGGCGAAGTCACGGCGAAACGCCCGGCCGCCTCCGCGGCCAGCGCCTCTCCGACCGCGCGTACGCCTTCGACCAGGACCAACTGCTCCCGCTCCCGGGTCTTGCGGCGCCGAAGGCGTCCCAGGATGCGCCCTCGGCGCTGGCTCAGACCCATGGCTTCGCACACCTTTCGAGACCGATCGACACGCGAGAGCCCGTCCACGAGTCAGCCCCATGTCCGCACGCACACCCGTCGCCCTCACGATCGCCGGAAGCGACTCCGGAGGCGGTGCGGGCATCCAGGCGGACCTGAAGACCTTCCACGCGTTCGGGGTCTTCGGCACCTGCGCGCTCACCGCCGTCACGGCCCAGAATACCCTCGGCGTCACGACGGTCCACCCCATACCGCTCGAGGTCGTCGCGGCCCAGATCGATGCCGTGGCCACGGATCTCCGACCCACGGCGGTCAAGACGGGAATGCTCGCCACCTCGGCCCTGGTCACCACGGTGGCCGACGCCCTGAGGAGCCACGGACTCGACCGATACGTGCTCGATCCCGTCATGGTCGCCACGAGCGGTGACCGCCTCCTCGACGCCGACGCGGAAGGCTCCCTCGCGAAGGAGCTGCTCCCTCTGGCCGCGGTCGTGACGCCCAACCTGCACGAGGCACGGATCCTGACCGGCATCGACGTCCGCTCCCTCGACGACATGCGGCAGGCGGCCCAGGCCCTCGTGGAGCTCGGCGCGGGAGCCGCGCTCGTGAAAGGAGGACACCTGGAGGGCGACGCCGTCGACCTCCTGTGGGACGGATCCGAGGAACGCGTGTGGCGAAAGCCCCGGATCGAGACCCGCCATACCCACGGGACGGGATGCACGCTCTCCGCCGCCCTGGCCGCGGGACTCGCGCGCGGCGTCCCCGTTCCTGCCGCTGCCGAGCGCGCCGTGCGCTGGGTGGCCCGCGCCATCGCGACCGCCCCGGGGCTCGGCGAGGGGCACGGCCCCGTGAATCATTTCGCCCCCGTGGAGTGAGGCAGGAGGGGAAGGAGCTCTTCCAGGATCCGTCCGAGCGCCCGGCCCGCCCGGCTACCGACCTCCATCACCTCCTCGTGCGTTTGCGGGGCGTCGGAGAGCCCGGTGCCCTTGTTGGTCACGACCGAGAACGCCAGGCAGCGAAGCCCCCGCGCGCGGCACGTGATGACCTCCGGAACCGTCGACATGCCCACCACGTCCGCTCCGAGCACGCGGAGCATCCGCACCTCGGCCGCGGTCTCGAAGGACGGCCCGAGGAGTCCGGCGTACACGCCCCTTCCCATCGGCACCCCTGCGGACTCGGCGGCGCGGGCGGCCAATCCCCGGAGCCGACGATCGTAAGGGTCGCTCATGTCGGGAAACCGATCCTCGCCTTCCCGGACGTCCCCCACGAGCGGAGATCGGAACATCAGGTTGAGGTGATCCTCGATCAGCACGATGTCGCCCGGCTCGAGCGCCGGATCCACCCCACCGGCAGCGTTCGTGAGGACCACGATCCCGATGCCGAGCTCGGCGGCGAGGCGCACGGGCGCAGCCACGACCTCCGGGGCATGGCCCTCGTACAAGTGGAAGCGCCCGGCCTGCAGGAGCACCTGCCTCCCTCCCAGGCGTCCTGCGACGTAGCGGCCGGCGTGACCGACCACCCCGGTCTCCGGAAAGCCCGGGAGGTCCCCGAACGGCACGACGACGGGAGACGCGACCGCTTCCGCCAGATGGCCGAGCCCCGAGCCCAGCACCAGGAGCACCTCAGGCAGGACGTCCATGCGAGCACGCAGCACGTCCGCTGCCGCGGGAATGTCGACCGAGTGATCCATCCTCACTCCTACAGGATCATGCCGGCGACGGTCGCCGTCATGAACGCGGCGATCGTCCCGCCGATCATCGCGCGCAACCCGAGCCGGGAGAGGTCGTGCCGCCGGGTGGGTGCGATGCCGCCGATGCCCCCCAGCTGGATCGCGATCGATGAGAAGTTGGCGAAGCCGCACAGCGCGTATGTGGCGATGACGATCGAGCGCGGCTCGAGCGTCCGAGGCCCGTTGAGGATGCCGGCGAGCTGGATGTATGCGAAGAACTCGTTGAGCACCGTCTTGATGCCCATCAGGGAGGCCACGGTCGGGGCGTCGTGCCAGCTCACCCCCATGAGCCAGGCGAGGGGGGCGAGCACCCACCCGAGGATCTTCTCGAGCGTCAGGCCTTCGAAGCCGGCCAGGCCCCCGGCCCATCCCAGCAGCCCGTTGAACAGGTAGATGAGCGCGACGAAGGCGAGGAGCATGGCGCCGACGTTGAGCGCCAGGAAGAGGCCCTCCGAGGCCCCGCGTGCCGCTGCGTCGATCACGTTCACGTCGGGACGCTCGATGACGACCTCCAGCGTGTTGCGCGTCTCCGGCTCGCCCTTCTCGGGCACCATCAGCTTCGCCACCACGAGGGCCGCGGGCGCGGACATGACGGACGCCGCCATGAGGTGGCCCGCGATGTCCGGGAAGTGCAGGAGCAGCATCCCCACGTAGGCCGCCATGACGCCTCCGGCGACCGTCGCGAAGCCGGCGGTCATCACGGCCATGAGCTCCGACAGCGTCATCCGCTCCACGAAGGGCTTGATGAGCAGCGGCGCTTCCGTCTGGCCGACGAAGATGTTGCCCGCCGCCGACAGCGTCTCGGCGCCGGACGTGCCCATCGTCCGCTGCATCACCCACGCGACGCCCCTCACCGCCTTCTGCATGATGCCCAGGTGGTACAGCACCGTCATGAGCGAGCAGAAGAAGATGATCGTCGGCAGCACCGTGAAGGCGAAGTACGACCCCGTATTGGCCACCTGGCCGGAGACCGCGGCGAAGGCGCCGTTGCCCGGATCGCCCGTGCCGATGGGCACGTTGTTGTCCACCAGGTTGCCGAACACGAACCTCGCGCCGTCCACCGTGAAGCCGAGGAGGGCGACGACGACGGTGTTGGCCGTGTCGAAGACCCGCGCTCCCACCGGGGTCTTGAGGATGAACAGGGCGAACAAGACCTGGAGGGATATCCCCCAGATGACCACCCGCCACGGCACGCGCTTCCGGTCCATCGACAGCGCCCACGCGAGCAAAGTGAGCGCGAGCATGCCGACGAGCGAGCGGAGGCGGGCGGGTAGGGGCGTATTCAGGGAGCCGCGTGGCACCTCGATGGAGACCTGGTCGGGCGCGCTGGCGGCCGCCGCGACCGCCCCACCCGCAGCGGCCCTGGTCGGGCCCGCCGCCAATGCCGTCCAGGCCCCCGTGGACATGAGGAGCGCGCACAGCACCCAGAGCACGACCATGGGGGGCCGGGGGCGTTTCATGGAAAGGCCGGTCCTGTCAGCAGAGGGGAGGCGCCGCGGCGCCCGGGCGACCCGGCAATATTGGGAAGGTCGATGGAAAAAGGGAGCACCCTCGTCGCACGGGCCCTACCGTGACCGGAGGTCCACGATCACCAGCCCGCGCGATCGAGCCCGCTGCGGTGGAGCACCACGTGCGCACGCTTGGCGCGCACGAGCTCCCAGTTGGCGAACAGCCGGATCAGGATCACGCCGGCCAGGAAGCCACCGATGTGCGCCCCGTAGGCGACGCCCCCGCCGGTTCCCGAACTCGAGGCCTGGGACACCACCTGGATGAGCAGCCAGTAGCCCAGGATGACCCACGCGGGTACCTGGAAGATCCGGAAGAAGATGATGAAGAAGAAGAGCGTGGCCACGCGCGCCCTGGGATACAACACGATGTACGCCCCCATCACACCGGCGATCGCCCCCGAGGCACCGACCGTGGGAAGCGGAGACGTCGGGTTGAGCAAGATCTGCGTACCCGCCGCGACCAGCCCGGTGATCAGGTAGAAGACGAGGAACCGGATACGCCCCATGGAGTCCTCCACGTTGTTCCCGAAGATCCACAAGAACCACATGTTGCCGATGATGTGCATCCAGCCGCCGTGGAGGAACATCGACGTGACGAGCGTCGGCCAGGTGAGCCCTCCGAGCGGACAGGGGCCCCGCCCCACGGCACGCCCCGTGATCTCACCGGGGATGGCGCCGAGCGTGCAGATCGACCCGTCCAGGAGCTCCTGGGACGTGCCCGCCCCCTGAACGAGGATCCACACCAGCACGCACGCGACGATGATGCCGATCGTGAAGAGCGGGAAGAGCTCGGTGGGGTTGTCGTCGTGGAGCGGAAACACCCGAGAGCCTCTCCGAGGTCGGGAAGGGGATGAACCGAGGGCGTCCAGCAACTGCCACTTCGACAGAAGATAGCCGAATTGCGCCGATTTGGCGGCCTTTTCCCCTCCCCTGCCGGGCATGGGGATTGCATGACGCGAGCAGCAGCGGTCGTGTGCGCGGCCGCTCCGGAACTTCTAGTCGGAAATCGAGAAACGCGGGACGCCGGGCGGGGTCCCGTCCGACCGACCCGAACCCCCGCTGAGGAGCGCAGAATGAGCAAAGTCATCGGCATCGATCTCGGGACCACCAACTCGGTGGTCGCGGTGATGGAGGGTGGCGAGCCCGTCGTCATCCCCAACTCCGAGGGCGGACGGACGACGCCGTCGGTCGTCGCCTTCACCAAGGACGGCGAGCGCCTGGTCGGTCAGGTGGCGCGGCGCCAGGCCATCACCAACCCCGAGAACACGGTCTTCTCCATCAAGCGCTTCATGGGCCGCAAGCACGACGAGGTGGCGGCGGAAGAGAAGCTCGTGCCCTACGAGGTCGGACACGACGCCGGTGGCCGCGTGCAGGTGAGCATCCCCAACGCCGAGCAGAAGACGTTCACGCCCCCGGAGATCTCCGCGATCATCCTGCAGAAGATGCGGCAGACCGCGGAGGACTACCTCGGCACCAAGGTCTCGAAGGCCGTGATCACGGTGCCGGCGTACTTCAACGACGCGCAGCGCCAGGCCACCAAGGACGCCGGAAAGATCGCGGGGCTCGAGGTCCTTCGGATCATCAACGAGCCGACCGCCGCCGCCCTCGCCTACGGCCTCGACAAGAAGAAGGACGAGAAGATCGCCGTCTTCGACCTCGGGGGAGGCACCTACGACATCTCCGTCCTGGAGCTGGGCGAGGGCGTGTTCGAGGTGAAGTCCACCAACGGTGACACGCATCTGGGCGGGGACGATTTCGACCAGAAGGTCATCGACTGGCTGGTCGCGGAGTTCAAGAAGGACCAGGGCATCGACCTGTCGAAGGACTCGATGGCGCTGCAGCGCCTCAAGGAGGCGGCGGAGAAGGCCAAGATGGAGCTGTCGTCCACGATGACGACGGACATCAACCTCCCGTTCATCACGGCGACGCAGGAAGGCCCGAAGCACCTGAACTACTCGCTGACGCGGTCGAAGTTCGAGCAGCTCGTCGACGATCTGGTCAAGCGCACGATGCCGCCGATGGAGAAGGCGCTCTCCGACGCGGGCCTGAAGCCCGACGAGATCGACGAGGTCATCCTGGTGGGCGGCTCGACCCGGATCCCCAAGATCCAGGAGATCGTGAAGGAGTTCTTCGGCAAGGACCCGCACAAGGGTGTGAACCCCGACGAGGTCGTGGGTGTCGGGGCTGCCATCCAGGGCGGCGTCCTCGCGGGCGACGTGAAGGACGTCCTCCTGCTCGACGTGACGCCCCTCTCGCTCGGCATCGAGACGCTGGGCGGCGTGATGACGACCCTCATCCAGCGCAACACCACGATCCCCACCCGGAAGGCCGAGGTGTTCTCCACCGCGGAGGACAGCCAGACCACGGTGGAGATCCACGTGCTGCAGGGCGAGCGCAAGATGGCCCTCGACAACAAGACGATCGGGAAGTTCCAGCTCACCGGGATCCCGCCGGCACCGCGCGGCATGCCGCAGATCGAGGTCACATTCGACATCGATGCCAACGGCATCCTGCACGTCGCCGCGAAGGACCGGGCCACAGGCAAGGAGCAGAAGATCCGCATCGAGGCCTCCAGTGGGCTTTCCGACGCCGAGATCAACCGGATGGTGAACGAGGCCGAGAGTCACGCCAAGGAGGACGAGGAGAAGCGCTCCCGGGTCGAGGCCCGCAACCAGCTCGACTCCCTGGTCTATCAGGTGGAGAAGGACACGGGTGAATGGGGCGACAAGGTCTCCGAGGGAACCCGGACCCACCTGAACGAGATGGTGGAGAAGGCCAAGGAGGCCCTGAAGGGTGACGACCTGGCGGCCATCAATTCCGCCCGCGACGCCCTGATGCAGGCGTTCAGCGCCGCCGGCCAGGAGATGTACCAGAGCAGCGCCCAGGAGGCGCAGCCCGAAGCCGACGCGACGACCGAGGAGGAGCCCGCCGGAGCCGGCGCGGGTACGGGTGACGGAGCCGGAGCCGGGGCCTCCGGCGACGAGGACGTGGTCGAAGCGGATTACGAGATCGTCGAAGAGGACAAGTAGAGGCCTGCCGCGGATCGTGGGGCGCGCCCGGGACAACCCTCGGGCGCGCCCCGGAATCCAACAGGTGTCGTTGGCCGCCGGACCCGCGTCCGACGGCTCGTGTATGAGATCCTCGACGATCGGACGGGCGTGGGGTCCGCCGACGCGAGCCACAGCAGGATTCGCAAGGAGCCGAGATGTACGACCCGCTTCGGGCCAAGGCCAAGATCGCACTGTACACGGTGATCGCTTTCCTCTTCGGGCTGGGCCTCGCCAGCGGCATGGGCTGGACGAGCGCGTCGCACGCGATGCCCACCGTGGACACCGTACAGCGGGTGTCCACGGAGGCGGTGAAGCCCGCGGCCGACTTGAGCGAGGCCTTCGTCAACCTGGCCGACGCCGTCACTCCGGCTGTCGTCCGCATCGAGTCCAGGCGCCCCGTCCAGGCGGCGAGCCGTCAGGTTCCCGACGTCTTCCGTCGGTTCTTCGACATCCCGGAGGGCGACCAGGAGGCTCCGCCGTCCCAGGGACAGCTGGCCGGCGGTAGCGGCTTCATCGTCTCCGACGACGGCTACATCCTGACCAACAACCACGTGGTCGAGGGCTCCGACCAGATCCGCGTGTACCTTCCGGACCGGCGCTACTTCGACGCGGAGCTCATCGGGAACGACCCCTTCACCGACGTGGCGGTGATCAAGATCGACGCGGGGACGCCGCTGCCCACCATGAGCTTCGGCAACTCCGACGACGTGCGGGTCGGGGAGTGGGTCCTCGCCATCGGCAACCCGGGCTTCGGGAACTCCACGCAACTCGACTACACGGTGACGGCCGGGATCGTGAGCGCCCGCGGGCGGGGCCTGGGCCTCCTCAACCGCGATCTCCTGCAGGACCCCAACTACGGACGGGACCAGGCGGGGTTCGCCATCGAGGACTTCATCCAGACGGATGCGGTCATCAACCCGGGGAACTCCGGAGGGCCCATGGTGGACCTGAACGGCCAGGTGGTGGGCATCAACTCCGCCATCGCGTCGTCCACCGGCTACTACCAGGGCTACGGCTTCGCGATTCCCGTCAACCTCGCGCGTCGCGTGATGCAGGACCTCATCGAGTACGGCGCGGTCAAGCGCCCGCTGATCGGCGTGACGATCCAGGACGTGAGCGCGGAGGACGCCGAGGTCTACCACCTGCCCAAGGTCTCGGGCGTGTTGGTCCAGGATATACGCGAGGACGGCCCGGCCGTGGGCAAGCTGCAGCCCGAGGACGTCATCGTCGAAGTGGCCGGAGAGCCGGTGGGCTACGTGGCCGAGCTCCAGGCGAAGATCGCCGAACACCATCCCGGTGACCGCGTGACGCTCAAGGTCTACCGCAACGGAAAGCCGATGGAGGTCACCCTTCGCCTGGACGAGGCCCCCATCAATGAGCGGCCGGTCCAGACGGCGGAGCGCACGGTCCACGCCGAGGAGCAGCTGGGGATCAAGGTGGAGACCCTCGACGCCGAGCTGGCCGACCAGCTCCACTACGGGAAGGCGGGTGGGGTCGTCATCAGCGACGTCGCCCGCGCCAGCCCCGCGTACCGCCGCGGGGTCGGCGTCGGCGCGAAGCTCGTTCAGGTCAACGACACGCCCATCGAGACGCCCGAGGACGTCCGCTCGGCGCTGCACGAGGTCGGTCCTGGAGAGATCGTCTCGCTGCACCTCGAAGACCAGGACGGCGTGGGCCGCGTGGTCAACGTGCGCATGCCGCAGCAGTGACCGTCGACTTCGACATCGCCGATTCGGCCAGAGGGGCGCCGGCAGATCGCTGCCGGCGCCCTCTCTTTCGGTTCCGGCACGCGCCCACGCGACGTTGTTAGGTTTCCGGAACGGGTTTTATCTTTCGCGGGGCACGAACCCTGCGAAAGTGGCGGAACTGGTAGACGCGCGAGATTTAGGATCTCGTGGCCCCGTGCCGTGGGGGTTCGAGTCCCCCCTTTCGCATTCGGCGCATGGCCCGAGCTCGCATCCCCCTCACCCTCCCGACCCCGAGTTGACGAGGTCATGACCATCGACGCATCACGCCTGAGGATCTCCGTTCAGGAGCAGGAACGCTGGCGGCGACGCCTCAGCGTGACGGTCCCCGCCTCGGTGGTGGCCGAAGAAGAGAAGAAGGCCGCCGCCAAGCTGGCCGGTCGCATCAAGATGAAGGGCTTCCGCAAGGGCCACGTCCCCAAGCAGATGGTGGCGTCACGCTTCGGTGGAGCGCTCCGACAGGAGGCGCTCGATCGCCTCATCAACGAGGCGTACCGGCACGCGCTGGCCGCGGAGGACCTGCGACCGATCAGCGACGGTCAGCTCGAGGACGTATCCTACGAGCCCCAGCAGGATCTGACCTTCTCCATCGCCTTCGACGTGCAGCCCCAGATCGAGCTCGGTCGGCTCGGAGGCTTCGTGGTGGAGCGGCCGCAGGCGACGATCACGGACGACCACGTCGCCGAGATCCTCCGCAACATCCAGGAGCAGAACGGCGTGTGGAAACCGGTGGAGGAAGGCATGCCGGAGGTCCGGGACCTCGTGTCGGTTCATATCCGCCGGCTCGACGGGGAAGAGGACGCCGAAGGTGCCGAAGGTAAGGGCTACGAGCTGGTGCTCGGGGAGGGCCAGGCGATCCCCGAGATCGAGGCCGCGATCCGCACCCTCCAGCCCGGTGGGAGCGGCGAGTTCACGGTGACCTTCCCGGACGACTTTCCCGACGAGAAGCGGCGCGGTGAGCAGGAACGGGTCGAGGTGACGCTGCAGGGCCGCAAGGTGCTGGAGCTGCCCGACCTGGACGACGCGCTCGCGCGCCAGGTCGGTAGCTTCGAAACGCTGGACGAGCTGAAAGCGCGCATCCGGGAGGACCTCGAGCGCGACGCTACCGAGCAGGTGGAGTCGGCCATCCGCGGCCGACTGCTCGACTTTCTCCTCGAGGCGAACCCCTTCGAGGTGCCCCGCTCCATGGTCGACCGCTACGCGGAGAGCGTAATCGGCGAACAGCGCAATATCCCCGAGGAGCGCATCGCCGAGATCCGAGAGAGCATCCGCCCCGAGGCGGAGCGCGCGGTGAAGCGCCTGCTCATCATCGACCGCGTCGCCCAGATCCAGGACCTGAACGCGACCGAAGAGGACCTGGACCGGCGGGTCGAGGAGATCGCCGCGAAGAACGACACCGCCCCGGAAAAGGTTTACGCGAGCTTCCAGAAGTCGGGACGGCTGGAGGCGCTGGAACGCGAGATCACGGAGCGGAAGGTGTTCGAGTTCCTGAAAGGACAATCCGAGATCACGGAGGCGCCGGCCGCCTGAGCGGCCGGCACGGACAGAGCCCATCCATGCCGATCTACCCACCGTACGTCATCGAGCGGACCAGCCGCGGCGAGCGCAGCTACGACATCTTCAGTCGGCTCCTCATGGACCGCATCGTGTTCCTGGGCAGCCCGATCGACGACAACGTGGCCAACATCATCGTCGCCCAGCTCCTCTTCCTCGACGCCGAGGACGCGGAGCGGGACATCTACATGTACATCAACTCTCCGGGCGGGAGCGTGTACGCGGGCCTCGCGATCTACGACACCATGCAGCACCTGCGGGCGCCGGTGTCCACGTTCTGCGTGGGCATGTGCGCGTCGATGGGTGCCGTGCTCCTGGCTTCGGGCGAGAAGGGCAAGCGCAACGCTCTGCCGAACTCGCGCATCATGATCCACCAGCCCTCCGGTGGATCGCAGGGGACGGCCGCGGACATCGAGATCGCGGCCCGCGAGGTCCTCTACACCCGCGAGAAGCTCAACGCGATCCTGTCGAAGCACACGGGACAGCCTGTCGAGCGGATCGCCGAGGACATCGACCGGGACCGGTTCATGAGCCCGCGGGAGTCCGTGGAATACGGGTTGATCGACCACGTCCTGGAGGGTCCGGTGCCGAACACGGGCAAGCCGAAGGACTCGGACAAGGCGTGATCGTCACGAAAAGAGTTCCGTCCCGACGCCGGAAAGGCGAGAATGAAGTAGGGCCGTGCCGCCGGGTGACGGCCCGGAGCGCCGCCGGAAGGAGCGAGGATCGCCATGACCAGTGACAAACACCTTCGCTGCAGCTTCTGCGGGAAGTCCAAGGAGAGCGTAAAGAAGTTCATCTCCGGGCCGAACGTGTACATCTGCAACGAGTGCATCTCGCTGTGCAACGAGATCCTCGCCGAGGAGGAGGAGCGCGAAGCGCAGGAGGCGGTCGTCCCCAGTCCGACTCCGGAGGAGATCAAGGACATCCTGGACCAGTACGTCATCGGGCAGGAGACCGCGAAGCGGGCCATGGCGGTGGCGGTCTACAACCACTACAAGCGCGTCAACCACCAGGGCGTTCTGGACGAGGTCGAGATCGACAAGGCCAACATCCTCCTGGTCGGGCCCACGGGCGTCGGAAAGACGCTCCTGGCGCAAACGCTGGCCCGCACGCTGCACGTGCCCTTCACCATCGCCGACGCGACGACGCTCACCGAGGCCGGGTACGTGGGCGAGGACGTGGAGAACATCCTCGTCCGGCTGCTGCAGGCCGCCGACTTCAACATCGCCGAGTGCGAACGCGGCATCGTCTACATCGACGAGATCGACAAGATCGCCCGCAAGTCGGAGAACCCGTCGATCACGCGCGACGTGTCCGGCGAGGGCGTGCAGCAGGCTCTGCTGAAGATCCTGGAGGGAACGGTGGCCAGCGTGCCGCCGCAGGGCGGCCGGAAGCATCCGCAGCAGGAGTACATCCAGATCAACACCCGCAACATCCTCTTCATCTGCGGCGGCGCCTTCGACGGCCTCGAGAAGATCGTGGAAGGACGCATCGGCAAGCGCCGCATTGGCTTCGCCGGCGACGAGTCGTCCATGGATCGCGAGGGCAACATCCTCCGCCACGTGGAGCCGGAGGACCTGCAGCGCTTCGGGCTGATTCCGGAGCTGGTGGGACGCCTCCCGGTCACCGTGCACCTGGACCACCTCGACGAGGAGGCCCTGGTTCGCATCCTGGAAGAACCCAAGAACGCCCTGGTGAAGCAGT
>Ga0307424_1000246_pt1 | contig 28343 bp, 22 predicted proteins | sample SalMarWE160320MG_FD_202157 | JGI IMG/M metagenome (GOLD analysis project Ga0307424, IMG submission 202157) | Salt marsh sediment microbial communities from the Plum Island Ecosystem LTER, Massachusetts, United States - WE1603-20 | ecosystem: Environmental > Aquatic > Marine > Intertidal zone >... | reverse complement strand
TCCCGTGGTGAACAGGGAGAAGAAATTGACAGGGATATTCTCCATAAACGATATCCGGGGCATCATTTTTGATAGGGAAGTCGGGGATTTGGTCCGAATGAAGGATGTGGCCAACTCGGATATAATATTCACCACCCCATCAGAAGATCTGAATGAGGTGCTTAAGAAATTCACTATACGCAATCTCCAGAGAATACCGGTTGTGAGAGATGATGATCACACTGCACTTATAGGGATGTTAGACAGACGGGAGATAATCCAATTTTACAATAAAAGGGTCCAGGAGATCAAGGCCGGCAGGGAGATTGAAGCGAAAGCCCCAGATAGTGACGTGAGCCTGTTAGGAGCTCTATCGGTGAAAGATGCAATGAACCCAACGCCTGAGGCTGTCAGAGTTGATATGAGACTTGATCAGATCAAGGAGCTGATTTATGAAACAGGGCTCAACAGTTTTCCGGTGGTTAATGCTGCGGGAAGACTCGAAGGAATTCTTTCTCTATCGGATTGCAGAACAGCCTTTAAGAAAGGCGATAAGACCCAGGTGGCAGGTGATATAGCCACCCGGGATGTAACCAGCGTAACCGATTACGATTCGTTATTGTCAGCCCTCACCAAGATTACGGCAGGGGATTTCGCCATCCTTCCGGTGGTAGAACGGCAAAATCCTGATAAACTTACGGGGGTAATCAGCCGCAGTGATATTATATCGGCCTTCAACAATGTTATCACGAAAAGGGGATCGGGATAGACTTGAATGGTCACCCTTTATTTCATTGTCTTGAGCTTTGCTTTGGCGATCTTTGCTTCGCTTGATTCGGGATATTTCTTGATAAGCTTTTTCAGAAGAAGTCTTGCGCTGGTCTTGTCTTTTATTTCATAAAAAGCCAATGCCTGGCGAAGAATAGCATTAGGCACTTTGTTTCCCTTTGGGTATTTCTTTATCACAGTCTGGAAGGCCAAGATCGCCTGCTCATACTGCTTAAGGGCCATGTAGGATTCCCCTACCCAGTATTGGGCGTTGTCAGCCAATTCCGACTTGGGGAACTTCTTAATAAAATTCTTAAACCCGGCAATTGCCTCCTCGTATTTTTCTTCCCGATAAAGCTTGAGGGTCAAATCATATAGCTTTTTTTCAGGAGACACTTCAGGTTGTTTAATATCCGGGACCGGTTTTTCGGCAACCTTAGCTTGAGGCGCTGGCGCCGGAGCAACAATGGGCGTCTTCTTAAGGTCTTGCCCCTCCTGCCGGGCATCTATCTCAAGACCGAGATATGCATTAATCCGGTTAACTTTCGTTTCTAACTTGGAGATGCGGCCTTTCAGCTCAGTTACACTTGCACTCATATCATCCTGAGCAGTGGTATCTCTTTCAATGGCATGACTTACAAGATGGTTGTTTTCATCCAAACGGCCTGAAACGTTTCGCATTTCCTCTCTGATTTTATCGATTTCAATGTCTGTTTTTGCCTGTTGCTCTCGGATCGAAACCAGTTTTGAATCCAGTTTTTTTTCTGTTGTTCCCTGAAGGCTGTTAACTCTCTTGTTGAGGGCCACAATTTGATCGTTATGATACTGAAAATCTTCATCGGTGACGCAGGAGGCCAACAAAAGAAGAGAACCAATAATTATCCCCAATTTAATGCCAAAATATTTTATTGAGATAAAAGTTCCCATATCTCTCCACTCCGGATCTCTTTATGAGGTTCTTGGAATCATCAATGAATAAGTGCACAGTAACAGGCAAATAGCGCCTGAACCACGCCAAGGTGTGGTTCAGGCACCACCTTAGAATTGCGAATCAAACAATGCAATAGCCTCAAGTTCCTGATTTAAGGGGGGAACCTGCTGTTGGTTCCTCACTTACCGAAATAACTTAAATGTATCTCGCCTATTAAGGGCCCAAGCAACCTCGTTATTTGCAGGATCTGCCGGCCTCAATTCCCCATAGCTGATAGTTTTGATCCGATCACCAGATATCCCTAAGGCAATAAGGTATTGTTTTGCGGAATCAGCCCTTCTCTCACCCAAAGCCAGGTTGTATTCTTCGGTGCCTCTATTATCACAATTGCCTGCAATGAGAAGTGAGAAAGAAGGATTATTACGGAGGAACGCCGCCTTTTTCTTCAAGGTCTCTTGTGCTTCAGGCCCCAGATTTGACTTGTCGAAATCAAAATAGATATTCGAAGCTTCAAAAACCTCTATCTCCCTGACAAGCTCTGCCGGCATTTCCTTTTCCTCTATTACCTCCACTACAGTTTCTTTTGGCGCCTCCTTTACAACTGCAACCTCTTCTTCAACAGGCGGTTTAACCGCTTCAGAGATGTTAACCTGTTTTTTTGCGCACGACGAGACAAAAAACAGAACCGAGCAAACAAAAGCCATGGCAACTAAGCCAGTTATCACTTTCTTTCCCATACGCCCTTTACCTCCTGATTTCTATGGTTTATGCCAAATAAGATATCAAAACACGGATCGCCCATAACCCACATTCGTAAGCAAGGACTACGGCCTTCCACTAAAGATTGCACCTCTATATTTGTCAAAAATGGTTACCGATCGCAAAAGTAACAGCTCAATAGATTTGTTATGTAACATTTCCTTTTCCTTATTTCAAGTGTCTATGCACATATTTTTGTCTTTTTTGCATCGATTATGCAAATTGGGAAATCGATCATTCAAGGGCCCAGGATGGCGCTGTTTGTTCCCCTTTCTTGGAAGTGATTCTACGCTGGTTCTGTCCATTGGCATTCATGATATATATATGGTAACGGCCTTCCCTGTTCGAGCTGAACATTATATACCTTCCATCAGGGGACCAGCAAGGGTCTTCATTATTCCCCTCATTATCCGTCAGCCTTCTCAATCGACCCCCGATCGCGTCAATGGTACATATATCAAAACGCCCCTCTTTCATCGAGGCAAAGGCAATCTGGTTACGAGACGACCAGGAAGGAGAGGTATTGTACCGCCCTTCATAGGTCAATCTCTCCACTCTTTCGCTTCCAATATCTAAGATATAAATCTGAGGAGATCCTGACCGGTTAGATACGAACGCTATCTTCTCCCCGTCCGGAGAGAAAGCCGGCGAAACGTCGATCCCCCAGTGTTTGACAAGCTGTTTTAGAATCTTGCCTTTAAGATTGATTGTAAAGATATCGGGATTACCCCTGTGGCTCATGGTCAACGCTATTTCCTTGCCATTGGGCGCCCAGCATGCCCCGATGTTCAGCCCGGACCTCCCGGATAGCCGCCTGACAGTTCCAGAGGCAATATTTTTCAGGTAAAGCATTGGCCCGCCATGTTTATACGAGTTGTACACTATTTTCTTCCCATCAGGAGCCCATCTGGGGAGTATGGCGATGCTCTTGTCCCGGGTAATGGGCCTCACATTATACCCGTCATAGTCGCAGACGTAGATCTCCCTCTTTCCGGTAGCATTTCCAACAAAGGCGAGCTTGGTAAGGAAGATACCGTTGTGACCGGTCAATTTCAGGATTATTTCGTTTGAAAGCCGGTGCATCAGGTGACGGTAAGCGCTAATCTTTCCGAGTGCCCTCCTTCCCAAGATCTGACGTCCCCAAAATACGTCGAACAGCCTGATCTCCACCTCTAAGCGACTCCCGATGCAGGTATACCCGCCTGTCAAGAGGAGTTCCGCTCCGATAACAGACCAGTCCTTGAAATTGATCCCTTCTGAGGTCAAGGCCCCACCCTTTTCATCTAAAAACGCCTCCTTATCCATAGGTTTGAAATAGCCGCTCAGGTCAAGGTCGTTAGATATTACTCCGGGCATCTTTGTTGACAAATCAGAATGCTTTTTATCGATACCCACATTCTTGAAGTCGGAGATGGCAATATTGAATTTTGGAATGGAGGGGGCATTGACATCTATATATATCCGGCCAGAGGCTACCCCCGGGAAGAAAAAGAAAATCAAAAACAACATCCAGATCCCGATAAATGAAAAATGGGCTATCCTTTTTCCTGAGAAACTCGCCAAGTTCATATTCATACTATTATTCACCTTAAAATAATCCTTTTCGCCTAAAAATCCTCTAATTCACTGAGATTAAATCTTATTTCAATCTCGTCATAGCTCTTTCTGTACCCTTCAGGAAAAGGAGGAAGAGGGTCTGATCTTTCAATCGCTTTGAGGACCGACCCATCGAAAATAGAATTGGATGATCGTTCCTTGAACCACGATTTCACTATTGCCCCATTTTCCTTGACTTTAACCAGCACTATCGCCTCAAGGTCTCTTCGCTTTTTGGGACTGATAAGGGCCACGGGATAGGACCAGTTGCTTTTTATCTGCTCTTCAACCGCCATCTGATACATCCTTATGGTGATGCCGCTCTCTGCATTACCTCTAACAGCCCCCGTTTCAGCCGCCCCATCCGCCTGGTCTTGGATCTTGGAAATCGCTTGGGCAAGGTGATCGCTTTTCTCCGCCTTGACCTTTTTTTCGATCTTCGACACTGCCCGGTCTATAAGCCTGGAAGGGGACACTCTCGGTTTCTTGGTCTTTTTTACCTCTTTCCTCTTCTCTTTTTTCCTCTTTACAACCCTTTTTCCGATTACAACCGGTTTTTCTTCCTTGCTCGGTCTGCTTATTCGCTTGGCAGTGGTAGACTGTTTTGAACTGATTACCGCTCTGCCCGTTTTTGCATTGGATCTCTTTGTAGGTATTGAACCGCTTTTGCCCGGCATCTCCACCAGATTGACCTCATAGATAGTAGCACCACTAATTCTCCTGGTAGGTATGGAATCAGGCACAAACAGGATAACAGAGAAGATGATTAGATGAAAAAGGAGGGATAAGATGATTACCCTGGACCATCTTGGCTCCTCTAATTCATCAGGGCTTGTTTTGACATGTAAGCCTTCCATAAGAAAGCAGTTGAGTCCTTCCTGAGGCGGGATCGGACGGTTAACGAGGTCTCGAATCAATCCAAAGGTTCGGTTACCATCCCCAATTTGCTGATGCCGGCATTTTTTACCCTTGCCATAACATCAATGACAAATCCATAGGGGACATCCTTGTCTGCCCTCAACAATACCTCTTTTTCTCTACGGTTTTCAAAGATCTTTTTGATCTTCAATTCCAATCTGTCTAATTTGACAGAATGATTTTCCAAGAAAATCTCCTTTTTCTTGTTGACCGTCAACATAAGAGGTTCATCCTTGGTTTTGATATTCTTGGTAGTGGTTTTAGGTAGATTGACGTCTACGCCCTGCATCATCATCGGTGCTGCTACCATGAAAATGATGAGAAGGACTAACATTACGTCCACGAGCGGCGTAACATTGATCTCTGACATAAAACGCCTGTTATTTCCACCGGAATTCATAGCCATCTTAAACGTGTGTCCTGTGAGATTAAGGGCTCTTGATGGACTGTCTTCCCACCATACTCAGAAAATCGGTTGTAAAAATATCCATCTCTGCCTGGAGAGATGAAACCCTTTGGCTAAAGTAGTTGAACGCGACAACTGCAGGAATTGCGGCGGCTAAACCTGCAGCGGTGGCAATAAGGGCTTCGGAGATCCCGGGGGCGACTACCGCAAGACTGGCTGAACCCTTCATCCCTATCCCCCTGAAAGACTCCATGATCCCCCATACCGTACCGAAAAGACCGATAAAGGGGGTGGTGTTTCCTGTAGTAGCCAAAAAACTCAGAGATCGCTCCAATCTCTTGTTTTGATCAATGAATGCCTTTCTGAGCGACCTCTCCAGATTGTCCATCAAGGCCTGCCGGGTCCTCAAAGGCTCTCTAACAGCCGCAGGTGCCCCATCTCTCGGATGACCGTCCTGGTGACCGGATTTGGCTTGCCCCTCATCCGAATAGGTGGACTCAAGTTTCCTGAAACGGGTAAATTCTGCATATCCCGCCCTGAAAAGGCGGGCCACAGGGCTGAAATTTAAGGCTTTGCTTTCCATATATACTTTTTTGAGATCTTTGCTTTCCCAGAAAAGGTGCAAAAAAGTAATTGTTTCATTTTTAGCCTTGATCAACAACCTATATTTCATGAAAATAATAGCCCAGGAGGTGACGGAAAAGAGAAAAAGAATCAACAATACAAATTTTACCATGGGACCGGCATGGACAATCATCTGGACAATATCATGGCTAAAGGTGCTTTCAAATGAAATACCGGCAGGAATCATATTAATAAAAGGGATGCTTATCATGGAATTTCCTCATGCAAACTATGAGTTAATAGGGCCGATCATCTTTGGCACGGGCGTCAATATACGCTTTTACGAAAAAAGTGTAAACCAGTGAATGAAAGATGTCTCTTTTTGCAACTGTTCGCGGGTTCAAATGTTCCCCCGCACTATGTGCGGGGATCTTCGACAGGGTTCAGAGGTCAAAGCTGCTTACCAAAAAGTCTGCCAATCCATCAATATCATCCAATGAAAATTGAGGCACACCCAAATCGATACTCGTGTCGCTGATTAGGGCTATTAAATGGTCATCATTTTTGCACAGCGGCTCTTCATGGATGTCATTCCGGAATATTTCCAGCTTTGGCTTGTTTCCCTGCTTATATCCCTCGGTGAGGATAATGTCCACATTCCTAAAGAATCCCTTTAACTCGTCAGGGTGATGGTCGTGATCCACATCCATCACCATCCCTATTTGAGAATGGGATGAGATAACGGTCGTAGAAGCGCCTGCATGTTTGTGCCTCCAGCTGTCTTTGCCGGGTTTATCCAATTCAAATCCGTGGACATCATGCTTTATACTTCCAACCCTGTAGCCCCGACCATTGAGTACGCGTATAAGTTTTTCCAAAAGCGTAGTTTTTCCTGCCCCGGAAAAGCCTACAACAGAGACTATGGGCGGATCGGACGGTTCCTTCACTCCTTTTCTCCTCCATGCGTCGGCCATTTATCACCAAACACGTTTTTGAAACAACGATTATCTGCTTTCAGGCATTGCTCTTTTAACACACTGTATTTTTTCAGAAGATCTTTCCCCTCCTTTGTGAGCCTGGTGCCCATTTTCCTGTCTGCATGAACAATATTCATGTTCAGATATTCTTCAGTCACCTTGATCTTGCTCCAGACACCTTTATAGGACATCTTCATGGCCTTGGAGGTCTGGTTTATGGACCCTGTCCTTTCAATGGTCTCCAGGATCTCCTTTCTCCCTTCACCCATGATGATACGATCATGTTCATCAACAACCCATTGCCGAGATCTCAGCTTGAGAAGCGCCATATTAATCCCCCTCCACCTCCATGAACAGTTCACCGCTTCTTGAGGGATCATACCCTCCTAAGGAGATGATCCGTTCCCTAAAATGCCCGGATTTTATCGTATTTAGAACCACCTGGATATTTGGCTCGTCCAACATATGGCTTGGGATAACGAGATCATACTGCTCCCTTGTAATCGGAACAAAGTCCAGATCCAAGGCCTTGGCAGCGGCATAAATCCCCATGCCGGCATCAGCAGCGCCGCTTAGAACATCCACGGCCACTGCCATATGGGTAAATTCCTCATGGTCGTATCCCTTCACAGCATCGGCATTAACCCCTGATTGATCCAACTGGTGATCGAAAAGGACGCGCGTTCCCGAACCCGCCTGACGATTCACAAAGGCGATATCGGTTCCGGTTAGATCTTCGATCCCTTTAATCCCCTTTGGATTCCCCTTGGCAACTATCAGACCCTGCTCTCGGAGGGTCAGATAAAAAACAGCGACACTCAATCCTTTTACGTATCTCTTTATATATGAGATATTGTATTCACCGGTCACGGTATCCAACAGGTGTGAACCCGCGATATGGCATCTCCCTTTTCTCAGGGCCAACAACCCTCCCAGACTCCCCACATTCCCCGATGAAATGCGGATATTGCGTCTTGCGCGTCTGACTTCATCGCCTAAGATATCAATGGTAATATCATGGCTGCCGATAATAACAACCGTATTCAGCAGCTCCTCTTCTCCTACAAGGAGTTCTGCCTCTGTTTCCTGGGTTTGGGTGACCCCTTCTGAAAGAACAGGGATACGGAGAATCCCCTCGGCCCTTGTCAGAGTGGTGATAGACCCTGCTGCCCTCGCTAATGGTGTGGCAACATACCTCTCCCCCACCTTCCCGATGTTGACCCGCAAGAATTCCTCTATCCCGACTTTTGATGGGATGTCCCTGGTGGGCTGGACCTTGACGGTCTGGGGTTTGGGACTGAGACAACCTTGAAGATTATAAAGCAGCGGTCTTACAAACTGATCAAAGGAGAGGGTTGCAGAAACAGCATAGCCGGGATTCCCCACAACAGGCTTATCCCTTACCATGCCTAAAATAGTCGGCTTACCCGGCATCATGGCAACGCCATGGACCAGAACCTCCCCCATCTCGCTGACCATATGTACGGTGTAGTCCTTGCTTCCTGCCGAGGACCCCGCATTGATAATGACCACATCGGCCTCTGACTCAACCGCCCGGGTCAGGGCGGCCCGGATCTCTTCCTCTGTGTCCGGAACAATATCATAAATCAAGGGGATAGCGTTGCACTCGCGAACCAGTCCTGCAAGGACCAGGGAATTATATTCAATGATCTGGCCCTTTTTTAACACTTCATCTTCCGTTAACTCCCCGTGACGCACAAGCTCTGAACCGGTTGGAATAATAGCCACCTTAGGCCTTTTCCAGGCCTTGACCGTGAAAACTCCGCCACTGATAAGCGCCCCCACATCATAGGGTCGGAGCTGGTGATTCTGGGGAAAGAGCAATTGGGTCGCAACAATATCTTCCCCTACCTTGCGCACATGTTGCCATGGATAGGCAGGAGAGCGAATCTCCACCCGGTCTTCATCGATCTGGTGAACCTTTTCCACCATGATAACGGCATCAAAAGGCTCCGGGAGCGGCTGACCGGTGTTTACCCAGACGGCATCCCGCCCCAATTCCAACGTCTTGGGCAATCTTTCTGTGGTGCCATAGGTCTGGTCCGCCCTCACCGCAATGCCGTCCATGGCTGAAGAATGGTAGGATGGGGCAGAGCGCGTTGCAAAAACCGGCTCTGCCGTAACACGACCTGAACTCTCCTCGGCCTTGATCACCTCAATCCCGGCCCTTAACCCGGGGTCAAACCGGGTCAAAAATATCTCCTTGGCCTCCTCAAGGGATTTCATTGAAAGATAGACCTGCCTCTTCATCGGAGGCCACCATCTGCAAAATTAAACAGCATTACCCTTACCCTCTCTCCCTGATAAAGCCCCTCGGTATTCATATCTATCCTGATCAGGCCGTCTGCCTCTACCAAGGTGGAAATAAGACCGGACTTCCCAAAGACCGGCCTGGCCATCAGGCCTCCTTCCTCTTCAATCAGTTTGACACGAATATAGTCTTCCCTGCCATTGGCAGACTCGATATTTTGACTCAGTTCGGCCTCCACATCGGTATGCAGATGGCCCGCATGAGCCGAAATTCCTGAAAGCCGTGAGATCATTCTCGTCATAAATACCTCTGCGACCACCAGGGCCGAGGCCACATGTCCGGGCAGCCCGATTACAGGTTTTGGGCCGGATTTACCGATGATGGTCGGTTTGCCCGGACTGATTGATATGCCATGGACAAGGAGTTCAAATTGCGGCAACGTTTCAAAGACCTGCAGGGTGAGATCCTTTGTTCCCACAGAACTCCCGCCGGATATCCAGAGTGAATCTGCCTCTATAAGGGCCTTCTCGGACATCGCTCTGAGAGTCTCAAAATCATCAGGACAGACCCCCATGCATATCGGTTCCGCCCCCACCCTTCGGCATAAGGCCCCAAGCGTGTAACGATTGATATCCCTGACCTGTCCGGGCAGAGATGGTTTATCAACGGGCACGATTTCGTCGCCTGTGGATATGATAGCGATCCTCGGTTTTCGAAAAACCGGCGCCTCAGTTAAGCCAAGCCCTGCCATAACGCCCAGATCCTGGGGGCGCAACCGGTGCCCCTTGTTCAGAAAAGTATCGCCCTGTCTGAAATCGTCCCCAGGCTGTATAACGTTTTCTAACGGGGATATGGTCCGGCTCACCTCAAGCGTTTCCTCGTCCAAGAGGCTGCAATACTCCTTCATCACCACCCCGTCGGCGCCATCAGGCAACATGCCGCCTGTGGGGATCTTTACTGCCTGACCTCCCTCCAAAACGATCCTCGCGGCCTCACCCATCAGTACCTCGCCCCCCACTTCAAACAGGGCGGGCAGTCCTTCATTTGCCCCAAAGGTGCTCTTTGCCTTCACTGCATAGCCGTCCATGGTCGACCTGAAAAACTGCGGCAGATCTTCTGGCGCAGTCAGATCCCCGCTTAACACACGGCCGGCGGCGTCTTCCAAGAGGACGACCTCTTCACCGACAGGACCGAATTGGTCAATGATATCAAAGACCTCATCCGGTTTTTTCAGCTCAAAAAAGGATTCCATTATCTACCGACACCTGTTTCCTCGTCTTTCCGATCTCTTCAGAAGCGTTCCGAGAGCCTATATGTTTCGGTTTTCGGAGAATATGTCATAAATGATATATCACTGCAATAAGAAAATTTCATAAAATCATCCGTTTCCTAAGCTCCACCAACCCCGTTTCCTTACACCTTACACAATGACCGCCCGCCAGTCAGGAGCCACCACCCCTGTCATTGCCAATTTTCACAGGCGCAAAAGGATAAAAGCACCATTAGTGAAGAAGGCCCCCTATGTCACAATGCATCTGTAGTTATGCTGGTATTTTCCTTGGGACAATCGATCGAGGAATAATGGGCGAGACAGTTTATGGGTGAGGAGTTATCGCAATAACCGTAATTTGATTTTCATCAGGACCATAATACCAAAAGATTCGATATGCTGCTGAAGTAGCCTGTTCAGCATAAGCTTCAAAGATTTTTTCTCCTTTGGGTCCTTTCAGGCTGGTGAACTCATGCGTCTTCAGACTGTTATGCCTCGGGTTTGAGGACAGAAAACGTATAGCCTTTTTGACAGCCTTATATCTCTTTTGAAGGCCCTTATCAACTTTTAGTTCATGCAAGTGGGCTTGCCCCTGATTTGTGAGAAATATGTCGAACAATTGGTGATCCTAAAGTTTATCGAGGTCGGCTTTTACTGTTTTACCTTCAGATGCCTCTTTTAACCCTATTTGAACAGACTTAAGCGCTTCTCTGTTTTGGAACAGCCAAAGCTCTGAGGCGGGGATTTCGACAGTGGGCTGTAAAAGGAGTTCCCCCCGGTCATTTTTGTATAATCGAACTCTTTTATATCCCCTAAAGAGATTGCCCAGGGTAAGTCTGTTTCGGTCATCAATTGTTTTTGTGCCGATTTCCTGGAACTCATCATCAATTCTGAGAATGGAATTTTGCATGTCAGATGCCTCCATGTTTTTGCTCTAACATACCATAATTCCCATATTGGGTCAATGGGAATTTGACGATGGCCCCCTGTTTGAAGAAATCAAAGAGATATACGAATGCCAGTGCAAGCTGGCCAGCTTTCTTCAAGGGACAGTGCGAGGCAGCTACTTCTATTTTTTCTGATGTGGCTTGACATGGGGTGTCAAATGTACTAACATGAAATATCAGTCCAGAACAAGGAGATCAATCATGACAGCCACGCAACCGATTGCAAAAAGAACCGTTAAATCGTCTCGACTCGGTTTTCGTACAACCCCGGAACAGGAGGTCGTCCTGCGCCGTGCAGCAGAGGTGTGCCACAAGTCACTGACAGAGTTTATCATGGACAGTGCATATCAGGCCGCCGAAAACACGCTGCTGGATCAGCGGATGTTCATGGTCTCCGGCAACCGATATCAGAACCTGCTGGATCTACTGGATCGTCCTGATGAAGAAAACATCGGGTTGCAGGATTTGTTCTCCAGACCTGCGCCTTGGGATGAGTAATGTCCCTGATTCCCCCCGAAGCGCTGAATCCTGGGCATTGTGTTTTACCCTTCGACTGCGGCAAGCCGGTCCTGAATGACTGGCTGGTTCGTCATGCGCGCCAGGCACAGACTGGCGGCTCAGCCAAAACATTTGTAGTGGTTGATAGGGACCGAATTGTTGGATACTTCAGCCTGACCGTCGGACAGGTTGATACGCTGGAAGCTCCAGAGCGCATCCATAAGGGTATGGGGCAGTACCCTATTCCTGTTGTTCTACTCGCTCGGCTTGCCGTTTCTCTACACCATCAGGGACGTGGTATTGGCAGAGGTCTCCTTCAGGACGCTATTCGCCGCACTCTCGTGATGGCTGAACATGCCGGCATACGAGCCTTGCTTGCGCATCCGATCGATGAGGATGCAGCTCGATTCTATCTTCGTTTTGGTTTTGTTGCCTCACCGCTTTATGAACGACAACTTCTTCTTTTGTTAAAAGATGCACGTCGCCTGCTCCTTACGTTTAACAAATAAAACTGACAAAACTCCCCCCAGTCCACGAGAAATACAGTTGAGTAGCAACGTTATATACGATAACTTGCTGATATTGGTACATTTCAATTTCACTTTTTGTGAATTTTGCGTCTTGCGGCTTTATTATGACCCCCTCGCAAAGCCTTATCTATCCCAAAAGGAATCGTGTTAACGCCCAATAAATCCTGAAAATCTGTATTCATCTGCGTCCAAAAAAGCTTTCGGTCTTGACTTGACTATTTTATGTGACTATTATGCTTACAGTATAGAAAAGGGGGTGATTTCATGGAAACAATGGGTATAAGCCGGTTCAAGACACACGCATTGAAAGTATTGGATCAGGTCGCGAAGTCACAAGTGGGGATTATTGTGACGAAGCGAGGCAAACCACTTGCTCAGGTCATTCCATATCGCAGCTCGGAAACTGAACCCAAGCCAGGTAAGCTGGCAGAGTATCTTGTTTTCGAAAAAGACATTGTCTCACCTCTTGGTGAGGATATGTGGGATGCCTGCAAATGAAATATCTGCTCGATACTCATACTTGGATCTGGTGGTACATGCACCCCCAGAAATTGTCACGTAAGGTGACGAATTTGATCGGAGATACAAACAGCTACGACGAACTCCTACTGTCCGCAATTTCTCCCTGGGAATTTTGCAAGCTTCTTGAAAAGGGAAGGATAGCCATCTCCTGTAATCCTGAAGACTGGCTGAATGCAGCCTTTGATCTGCCCAAACTCAGGCTGATCAATCTTTCTCCTGTACTGGCCTATCGTTCGACCGTGTTACCACCACCTTTCCACGATGACCCGGCGGATCAGATTATTGTTGCAACAGCCCGACAAGAGGATGCTGTAATCCTCACCAAAGACAGAAATATCCTCAAATACGAACATGTCAAAAGCCTCTGGTGATTTTAAGGTTCTTAAAATTCGGCAGTCGTCCAATGAAGCACGACTTTCCCCAAGCGATGGATGATTTGATCGTTTGATTCATTGTCCGTTGAATATCCGGGGAACAACTGACGACGGACAAACCAATAAGGAGACACCAAAGATGAAGAGGCATTGCAGCATATTCCCGCCATCTCTTTCACTCAAAACCGGTCTGCCCGGTCTTGCCAAAATCAGCGTCCTTTTTCTCTGCACCATGGCCTTGCTGCTCTGCACCACCCCTTCCCCATCCCGGGCTGAGGACATGGGAACAGTTGATAATGATTCCGGCAGGCAGTCTTCTTCCCAGTCCTGGTGGGGGAGCGACCCTAACCTGGACGAAGCCGTTGTTAGGCTTACCGAAACGCTAATTGAACAGGGGAAGCTTAAAGGCCAGCCCGTGCTGATCAACTCCCATGACCTTTATGATGCAAAAACCGGTCTGAGCCTACCTCTCGCCACCCAGTTGCGAGGCAAACTCATTACCGAGATGAAAAAACAGGGGGTTCGAGCCCTCCTCCCGGGCGCAGACGAGGAGAAATTCATGATCCTCCAGGGGACCTGGCAGAGGGAGGGTGAGGATCTGGCCATAGACCTCAAGGTGATGAAATTAGGCGCTTACGGACCCGAGGCGGTTGCTTCGGCCTCTGAAAAGGTGCCTCTGAAAAAGATCGATGCGGACGCCCTGACCCCTGACAGGGAATCGTGGGCGAGGTATCTCGTGCGCAAGCTGGAGCAGAACACCTCAGTCCGGGACAGCCTGAAACTTCATTTGCGCGATTTCAAGGTTAAGAGCAAAAAGTGCAGTCCCGATCTCGGGCCGTATCTGACCGGATGGTTGCGTCCGGCCCTGGCCGAAGGCCGCATGTTTGTACCCTTAGATCAACAAAGGGCGCTCAGGGGTCTGTCAGCGAAAACCCTTCGTACCAGAGGAACACGTGCCATCCGGCCGGATCTGCCCGGGCCCGATACCGGCGCCAGTCTTACTGCCGACCTTCTCAAGGCCGATGGAGAGATCAAGGGCGTGGCCTGGCTTCACGAGAAAAAGGTGGAGGTGCAGGTCAAGGTGACCGGTCGGCAAGGTCAGCAGATCACGGCCGCGTCTGCTGATATCCCGCTAAGGCTTTTCCCCGGAGACCTGCTCAAGCCAGAGCCCTCAGGTCCGGGCACCAAGCCACCCGCTCTAAAAACAGGGACAGAAAGTATTTCCAAGGGCGGGCTCAGCGTGGAACTCACGACAACCCGGGGCGAGGGGAGGCCCCTGTACCGCAAAGGTGAACATATCCGATTTCTGATCCGTCTCAACCGTTCGGCCTGGGTATATCTCTTTGACCTGGACCCCAAGGGTAACGCCACCCTTCTCTACCCGGTGGACAAGAACGGCCGTCTTGCCCGAGAAGGTCAGTGCGGTTCCCTCCCCCCGCCGGGCACACCCCTAATCCTGCCCGAGGACGGATGCTCTTACGATCTGGTGGTAACAGAGCCGTACGGCAGGGACCGGGTCTGGGCCGTGGCCGCAGAATCGCCGCTTGAGTTTCCCGCTGATCTAAAGGGTGATTGGGCAAAGACTGATCTTCTCATGAATCGTCTTAGAAACCAGGGCCTTTCGGAGAGGGGCGCGTATGCGGAGGCAGAGGTGGAACTGGTAACGGGGCCTTGATGCGGACGAGCGCAAATCCCTACAATAACAGTATGTTTGTTAAACATTATGCCTGACACACATATTAATCTTGTCGATCCGGGGCCGTCACATGAGATTGCATTTCATGAACAGAACGAGAAGGAAATCGCTAAGCTCAGAAGAGTATTTGGGCCTATCCGAACCCGATTTCATTACAGCGAGTGGCCGAAATCATGGGCAGGAGTACTGAAGAGATCATGACGTCTGGAAAGGACAGAAAAAAACCGGATCCCGTGGCCTTCTCTGTTACTGGGCAACAGATCAGTTGGGAATCAGGCAGACTCGCTTAGGTCGGATATGAAATCTAATCCCGCCAAAACGGCACGATCAGCCAAGTCGTCAGCGCGGAATGACCAAGATAGAGCACATCAGGATCAATGACAATGCTCCAAACTGGAAGCGGTTCACTCTGTATCCCCTGACTCCCTCTCGCTCCCAAGCTCCGGTTTGGAGACACACTCGTCGGAAAGCCCCAGCTCGGAAACGAAAGAGAAATTATATCTCTGATTTTAAAATGTACTGAAAAGGGCCAAATCTGTCAGGCAGTACCTGTTTCAAGGAGGAGAAACGCCCATAGGGGGATGTGACAGATCTCGCCCCACTTGAAGGAATCCTGCGTAACCAGCAACCCCTTGCCGATGCCTTTAGAAATACTCTGCTCGTCCCAGCCCGATACCTTTGCCTGATACTTGACCTCCACTGCAAAAGGAACACCGCCGGGCCTGTCCAGACAGACAAAATCAACCTCTTTTCCCTTTCTGGATCGAAAATAGTATAAACCTTCCAGCGAACCAAGACTTGCCCACCGGTTTGCCAAGGGACGAACAAGATGAATAGCCACTGCCTGCTCAGCTAATGCTGCCTCATGGATCGGCGGAAGGCCGGCATTATCGGCAGTTATCTTCCACAACACCGGGTCAATGGCATAGAACTTCTTTTCCCGTTTTGGATACGGCCGGCGGTGGACAAGATCAATGCAGGGGACCTCAAGACCCAGAAATGCCGCGCTGAAGATCCCGAGGTAATCCTGCACCACCGCGTTGGACCGGCAGCCCGTATCCTGTGTAAGTGAGTTGTAACTTACTGGAACCCCCACCACAGTATAGAGCTTCCTCATAAGACCGAGAAGGAGCGGCACCCTCCGCCGCTGTTTTTCAAACTCGCTGAACATCACCGACCGATATACCTCAAGGGTTTCCGCGCTAACGCCTGCCTCTTTAGCCAGGTCGCCTGCCACCATGGGAAATCCACCCCATTGCAGGTATTTTTCGAGAAGGCCCTCATATCCACGTTTCTGAGTCATCACTTCCATTTCAAACATGCGAAATGCCGATTCATTGCCGATCAGATCACTCATGGAGGCCCGGGAAATCGTCATTCCGAGGGCACGACAGAAATCACCAAAGCTCATCGGGAGAAATGCCCGATCAAATCCACCCCCTCTACGGCCCGGCATCCGCTCATATCCCCTCTTGATCTCTATTGCGGAAGATCCGGTCAGTAACAGACAGACATCTTTCAGTTCTCCTGCATCCACCAGAGCCTTCACCGCCCTGGACCAGTCCTTGACCGCCGTGATCTCATCCAACAGGAGATAACCGCTCCTTTGTTGAACACGGAGGGTCTGCCCAAATGCCTTTATGAGCTCCATCAGTTCACGGAAATGAATAATGTCATCGCACGGGTAGTAGGCAATAGATCGAGGAGGGATCTCTGAAGCAATGAGATCTTTAATCAGGAGTTTGAGTTCAGTGGTCTTGCCGACTTGCCGCGGTCCTCTGATAATGCTGACCGAGCCGGGCGGCAGGTTTGCGGATCGTACCCATTCCAGACTCAGATGGCGGAATAAGAAACCTGCTGAACGTACTTTTCTGAGGGACCGGTCATCAATTTCCCATTCTGGTTCAGACCACCAGGGCGATCGTGAGATGAGTCTTTCCAGGTGATTCATGTCAGCCTTGCCATTTCCCGTCACAATTGATTCGCCAAGAACCCGGACCTATTTGCCGTATGGGTGGTTTTCAAGACAAAAGCGGTGAAGTTTTAACCTGATTACTTGTCAAAAGTATACCACTTTTATCACAGGGTGCAATCAAAATTTTGACAACAGACCTTTTTCGTCCTCATGACCCAAGGGCCACTGGTAGTAAATGACAAAGCGCCGGCCGCTCCGTCACGCCGGCAGGGCTGCGCGGCTATCGCCAGCTTCAGCCCTTTGCCTGCGTGCCTCCGCTCTGTGCTCAAAATCCGATGGCCATGGCGCTGACGCGCTCCAGAATGTAAAAAGGTAAGAAACCAGAAACTACTGTGTCATGGCGAGGCGAAAGCCAAGGTTGCCGCTGCTACCCCCTGGCGCATTCCCGTCGCGATCCGCTGAACGGCAGAGCCCGGCGCTGAGGATCCAGCCGCCGCCCCGATTCACGCGGGCGGCGCCCAATGAAGGTCCTGTAGGATCGGTTACAGAACCGGATGAGTAGTCCCCGTACCAGTCCTGACACCACTCCCAAACATTACCGTGCATGTCATAAAGGCCCCATGAATTGGGTTTCTTCTGGGCAACGGGATGGATATGTCTTCCGGAATTGTCCCCATACCAGGCATATTCATCCAGCCCATCCTTGTTGTTGCCATAACAAAACCGCGTCGTGCTTCCCGCCCTTGCCGCATATTCCCACTCCGCCTCTGTGGGGAGCCGGTAGTTCTTTCCTTCTTTACTATTTAACCACTTCAAAAAGGCTTGAACATCGTTCCACGAAACACAGGTCACAGGGTTATTGTCGCTCTGGCCAAACCCCGGGTTGTCCCAGTATGCCCCCTCTTTCTTTTCCCATTTCTTTCCGGTCCAAACATAGGCCCCACCCCCAGTCTCGGCTTCCGTCTTGTAACCACTATCCTGAACAAACGACCTCCACTGGCCAACTGTAACTTCCCTGGTCTGCATATAAAAAGGCTTGCTGATGGTCACCCGGTGCTGGGGTTGTTCGCGTTTATACCATTCTTCCTTCCCGCCATACTGACTGGCCACCTCAGAGGCGCTGATCCCGCTCCCCATCATAAAGCCCCCAGCCGGGATAAGGACAAACTTCATCCCGATGGAGTTGGTAAAGGTCTTCGGTTCTGAAACAGCCTTCGCTATCGCCCTCAGATCCACCTTCAACCGCACCCCCCTGCCCGCCTCCAGGCTTATGGTCTTCTCGACGCCGTGGTATCCCTTCTTGACCACCTTCACAGTGTGGGGACCCGGCTTCATTTCAGTGGCATCCAAAGGCAGGGACCCGCTGTAGTAGCCATCGAGATAGACCTTTGCCCCTGCGGGGGCGCCCGTTACCTCAACGGTGCTTTTCCGCTGCTCTAAAAACGCCCGCACTGTCAAACTCTTACCCTGTCTCAGAAATATTCGCTCTTCATAGGGTTCGTATCCTTCACGCGCTACCTTTATCCTGTGACGTCCGGCCCTTAACCCTTTGAGGGTCACAGGGGTAACACCTTTCCGGGCACCATCAACAAATACCGTAGAATCGCTCACATTCGATGTCACTTTAAGAACTGCCTTTACGGGGGTTGGCGCCTGCTCCTCGATGGTTACACCGGAACTGGATGCCAACTGGAATACAAAATCCCCTTTGTCTAACCGGATGTCCCTGATCTTTCCATACTGGGGATGCTGGGCCGGGTTATACACGGGGACCTTGTTTTTGAGATAAAGTCCCAACTCTTCCCCGGTTATATAGCCGTCCGGAATCGGCTCTTTATCCCGGCCTTCCAGAAGATCAAGAAACGCCTGCTTGAAGATGCTGTGATCCGGGACAGGCTCATTGGCACGTCCGGCGGTTATGAACTGCCTCACCGGAAGTTTGACGCTGTCTGAGATGTTCTGAGGGACCACCCGTTCTCTGAGGTTGAGGATCGATCCCGAAAAACAACTGTCAAACATAAACAGGACATGGCGCGCCTTGATTTTCTTGGCCTGGGTCACCATGGTCTGCATATCAACGCTGGATAGCTCAAAACCCAAAGGATCTTTTTCAGGCACAGGTGCATCCACCATCACGAGATAACCCAGATCCTCTCCTGTGGCCATCTCAAGGGTATGCCCGTGTCCCGCATAATAAAAGAGAAGCCGGTTATTCGTTTTTCTTCCATATTTGTAACAAAACCGCCCAAAAACCTTATTGAATGAATCCTTGGTAAGGTTCTTTTTGAGTGTCACCTTAAATCCGTTCTTTTCGAGGGCCCTGGCAACATCCTTGACGTCCCGTATGGCCCCTGGAAGGGGGTCCCAGCCCCTGGTGTAGTTCCCGTTCCCAATCACCAGGGCATAGGAGTTGTTGTAGAGCGGGATCTCTTTTCCTTCCGGTGTGGTCGCAACAACGCGTAACCCCCATGACGCAGGTTCCGCAAAAAGAAATCCACACAGAACAAGGCCGACGAAAACAATCGCTTTCTGTGTGCTCCAGGTGTTTATCATACGTTCCTCCTTATGCGTTCCCACGCGGGAGCGTGGGAACGAGAACCCCTCCATACCCAAATAAGTTCTTACCGGGTGGTGGTGAATTTCCACGTGGCCTCGTAAAACCCGCCTCCTGAACCGGGACCGGCGCCAACCGGCACAACCTTGATGCCACGCGTGTCCCGTGCTAATTGTTCACGGGTCCCGCTGTACCCCCGCAGCCCCGCTCCCGCAGATCCCATCTTCACCTGACCCAGGGGAACCTCGCTGGCATAAACCACAATCGCTTCTTCCCCGTAATTATCCATGACCTTGATGGCGAAACGATCGCCTTTGCCGGGGACCTTGTAAAGCTTCCCTCCCACAAAACGGCGTTTGCTCCTGTAATCATTGGGAAGAAGTTGGGTAATGCTTCCCTCTGAATCCACATTCACGATCCGGGCATAAAAATCACGGTTTCCCATGATATGGACCACAACCTTCTCGCCCTTCCGATATTGTTTTTCAGGGGTCCAGACCTTTACGGTCAACGGCGCCTCGGGCGACAGGATCTGGCCAGAATCCGGCTGTTTGTCTGTCGGTTTGAGCCCATATTCCACCTCCGCCCTGATCCAGACATGATACCGGTTCCCCTTAAGCCCATGGTCCCTTTGCTCCAGCACGAAAACATAACCTTCCGCCCCACTTTTTATGAAATCGTATGCCAGTTTCCCGTCTTTCACCAACGAATTGGATTCTATATAGGTGCGGGCCATTTCAAGGGCCTGTCTCTTCGCAGTAGAAAAGGCAGCTTTTCGTGCTTGAGCAGGAGTCATATTTTCGCCAAGATAGGCATATCCATCAACCTCATGTATGGAGGAGCGCTTTTCCTGATCCGGGACGACCTGAAGGCGTCGCAGCGGTAATCCCGCTAATTCATGGTTAGGGGTCTTACCGGCAGTTACATCGTGGAGCAAGGACTGTTGGGCTTTTGGCTTCAAGGCGGTTCCATTAAATGAGACCGAGCCTGAGGAATCAAGAATAAATACCCCGGGACCAATAGCAGTATAGGTTTTGTTGCCATCAAAGGTGGAAAGCCGGACTTCAGCTTTAGGCTGGAGCCGATACTTACGGCCCGGTTCAAGGTAGTCGTATTCTTCAACAGGTCTGCCAGCCGAATCGAGGAATCTTCCCTCAATAGAGATAACCTGTAGTCCCTGGGGGTTCCTGCCCGTAACCGGTGTGGCGCAGAAAACAACCGTTGTCAGGAGCAGAACAATCCAAGTCGAACGTAACAGGGTCTTCATGGTTTCCCTCCTTTTCGGATGGAACCGATGATGAATGTGGGTAAGGCCAAATAGACATCATATCACTGCAAAAATGTCAACCTTTTTGGACTTTCCTTTGATTAGGGTGGGTGGTAAATGTTTTACGGGGATATCCTTATCCAATCCGGCTAATGTCCGGGCACTAATGATTATTTCGGTGCCAAATTGTTTATTGAGGCCCTGGAGGCGTGAGGCCAGGTTGACGGCATCGCCTACCAGCGAATAGCTTACACGGTCCCCGCCCCCAATGTTTCCTGCCAGGACCTCTCCCGTGTGAATACCGATACCGTGTCGGAGTGGGGCGTACCCCTGTTGGGCCAGTCTCCGGTTCACTATCTGCAGCCTCCTGCGCATGTCAATCGCCGCCCTAACGGCCAGCCGCCTGTGATCCGGGACCGGAACAGGAGCCCCGAAGACAGCCTCAATCTCATCCCCTATATATTGGAGCACAAGCCCTTTTTGCTCACGAATTGCGCCAGCCATCTCTCTGAAATAATTGTTAATGATCTTGACCACTTCCTTTGGAGGAGTTGCCTCTACCATGGGAGTGAAATCCCGGAGGTCTGCAAACAGCACCGTCACTTCCTTTATCTCCCCGTCCAAAGGAATCCGGCCGGACAGGATCTCGTCTCTCACTTCCCGGCTCACATAGCGTCCAAATGTATCCTTGACGCTCAAATAGCCCTGAAAAAGCCTAGCCAAACAAGCGGCTATCACACCTACCATAGCAGCCGAAGGTCTGAGCACAATCCCTCCGGCCAGGCAGCCGATCATAATGGCCGCCAGACCTGTTAACATTCCCGATCCCGAGACTATCACCCTCAATAGAGAGGACTTTCGCGTCAGAAACAGTGTCAGAAATACCATCAGGACAGCCGGCGCCAGGAGGGAATAAGGCCAGGGAGGTGCTGAGAGAAGTCTGCCGCTTCTCAGGGCCTCCACGATGCGAGCCTGGAAAATAACGCCTGCTTCATCATTCGTAGACGAAGGAATGGGATGACGGTCTTCAAAATCAAAGTCAACACCAATAATGACAACCTTGTCTGCAAAGTTAGCTGGATCAGCCTTCAGTGCTTCTTGAAAGGTCAACGTGGGGATACGGGCGGGATTGCGCCAATCAGGTATCGCCTCCACAGGGGGCAGACCCTTTACCCCTGCAAGAAACCAAGAAAATGAGTACAGTCTTTTATTCCCATTATCCGCCAAGAAGGTCAAAGCCTGTTTGCGACACACGCCGTCCGAATCAGGAGTAAGATTGAGATATCCGTACCCATTCGGGCCCAAAATCTTCTGATAAAGCACGAAGGGTTCCTTAATTTGCCCGTTTTGAGCAATACCGTAGCCGGAAATTAGACGACAATGCTTCGATATTCTCTTGAGGGTCTTAAATATCTTCTTGTCATGATCCTTGATTATTCGGTTCAAGGGGAACTGGGGAAGGATCATGTCCAGCCCGATTGCCTCCGGTCTTCCGGGTTCGATCCTTTCCAGCAGAGGCACAAGGTGGGTACCCCATAATGCCAGTGGAGTGCCGGCGGCTGAATAGTCATCCTCTCCGATCAGAATAATGAGTGGGTCATGAACTTCCCGGGGGGATCCAAGGAGAGGGGCTATCTTATCAAAGACCAGGCTGTCAATACCTCTTCCAAAATCGGTGGCAGAAAAAACAAGCCCTGACACCAAAGCGAAAAACATTATCATTATAAACCAATACGCTGTTTTGGTCTTCTCTCCGCTCAGTCTCATTTTGCTTCCGATAATTGAATAAGGTAAAACTATGGCGTCGGTTAATCTGTGCCAAAGCCACACAACACTGACATGCCGAACGCTGACTTGCTGCCAGACAGAAACCAGCATTATTTGGATCATTCTATCACAGAGTGTCGGTGGACACAAACCCAACTGCTCCAAACCATAACGGAAACGCCTGGAGGCTGAAAAGAAGAAGTTTGATGTCGCCGGAGTGGATTCTCTATATCGTTCGGATTCTAAGATCTATTGTGAGGGATATCGAGGAAGTGGAAACACCGCTTACCACTTTTTAACCAATGAAGCATTGGGGTAGTAAAACTCGAGGATTTTATCGTAACTTCTCTTTTTACCTAAAATCGCGGAACCCCACTGGGAGTATCCAACGCCATGTCCCCATCCCCGGCCTTTGAATATGAACTGGCCGTCAGTCCGCTCTATCTCTAACAGTATTTCAGGGAGGTTAAGGGCCCGGCGCAGGGTAGTCCGGGTCCGGAACACCTTTGAACCGGACCTGGAAACGATCCGCACCTTCACAATACGGCCGGAGGGTCCTTTCTCTGCAGCCTCAATCCTTTTGAGCCCGTTTACCTTTATCCCTCTTCTGTTCAACGCGGCCTCTACTTCTGAAACGGAAAATTTTCTTGTCCACCGGGCCATCTTCCCCTTGAGGCTCTCAGGATCCGGGTGTGCAATCAGATAGGGCTTGCTGAGGCTGAAAATCGCTTTGGCGTCTGCCGTGTGTCCACCGCTGTTGGCGCTGTACATTGCAAGGATGGGTCTTTCGTTATAGGTGAGGACCCTTCCCCTGGTCTCGTTTACCGCCTGTGTAGTTTTGGCCCGCTCCCTTTTTATCCCTTTGTAGGCCTGGTCTCCCTGATCATCAACCAGATCGTAGTCCCATGTTTTCCTGTGTAACAGCTGATAAAAGGCGTATGTCCGGGCCGCAACGGCCTGGGCCTTGAGTGTCTCCAAGGGCCAGGAAGAGTAGGATTCGGACGGGACCACTGATTTGAGATAATCTTCCATGTCCACAAGATTGATGATGTAGAGTTTGTCCTCCTTTATCTTTCCCGTCAGTCTTCCCCGGACCCGTTTCTTTTTTCTGCCGCAGGTGATCTCGATGGGCGTTTTGCTTTCAAAAATAATCCGCCTTTCATCTACCGGGGACCCGTCAATAAATATCTTGCCGTCATTCCCTTTGACAGTGAATCCCTCCCTGCACCCGAAGCCTGTTGCGCAGACAGGAGATCCTTTGATACTGACCTTTTTCGTTGTCTTGCACAGACGCACCCTGACCTCGGGGGATTTTGCAACAGGGGGCTTTACCTCAGGCGGCTTCACCTTGGGCGGAATTACGATCGGAGGTTTTACCTCGGGCGGTTTTACTTCCGGTGGGGTTACGATTGGCGGCTTCACCTCAGGGGGTTTTACTTCGGGTGGTTTCACTTCAGGGGGCTTTACTTCGGGCGGGGTTACGACCGGCGGCTTTTTCTCAGGGGGTTTCACTTCGGGCGGTTTTACTTCAGGAGGTGGTGGTGGCGGGGGGATTTTTTTGATCTGTTCCAGGAGGGCCTCGGCCTGGAAACGGAATCTTCCAAGGGGGTATTTTCCCAGATAGTCCCTAAGGGACTTCTTGGCCTGGTCCGGACGATTTAACTGGAAGAGGAGAAGCCCTTCCCTGTACCGGGCAATCTCCGCGGCATCGGGATAGTTCCTGTATACCTCTCTGTAAACTTTCAGGGCCTCTTCCGGGGCATCTAAGAAAGAGGAGAGGAGAGTCGCCTTGGCAAGTAAGGCGTCGATCTTTATCTTGGGTATGGAGGTTAGCTCTAAGGCCGTCTCATAGTTCTCGAGGGCCTCCATATATTTACCTACCTCAATCAGATAGTTGGCATAGTTAATATCATAACGGGCCTCGCGTGCCCTTTCCAGGTCAGCCTGGGCCGGGCAGGTGGTGTGATAGGAGATAAAAAGGGTTAAGATCGTTAAAAATAGCGCAATTTTTTTCATTTTAGAGTTTTCCCCAGTATCCCTTCTACTTCCCTTCCAGGTATTCCTTCATAAACTTCAGATTTGCATCATTCGGGGCTATCTTAAGCCCCCTTTCCACCAATAAGAGCGCCTTCTTTTTTTTGCCCGTAGCAGCAAGGTGTTTCACATAAATCCGATAGAGACTGACCTCTTCCGGGAATACCTTTATCCCCTTTTCAAGAGTCTTTTCCAGTTTCGATTTCTCCCCTAAGTTCATCTGAGTATATGCCAGGTACAGATAAACCTCTTTGTCATCCTTTTTGGAGAGGGCCCTGGTTAAGGATTTGTTCGCCTCCTCGAATTTCTTCTCCTTGAAAGCTTCTATCCCCTTGGCCTTCAATTCCTGAAAATCAGGGCCTTTCCTATCAGGGGCAGCCTCCTGTTTCCGGACAGGGAGACTTTTTTTCTTCCGCGCCTGCTCCTTGGGAGCTACTGTCTGAGCAGGTTTCACAAGACCGTCCCTCATCATCTTCAGGGCTTGATCGTCAGGATTCATTCTGAGTGCCTTTTCTAACAGAGACAAGGCCTCATCTTTCCTACCCTTGGAGGCGAGGTACCTCGCATAAATCTGATAGAGCCTCGCTTCATATGGAAATGTCTCTATCCCCTTCTCCAAGGTCTTTTCAGCTTGTGAATCCTCGCCTAAGTTCATTTGCGTATATACCAGGTAGAGGTAAACTTCCTTGTCGTCTTTCAGGGACATGGCCTTGCTCAGGAATTGATGCGCATGCCCAAATCTTCTCTTTGTAAAGGCCTCGATGCCCTTGGTCTTCTCTTCCTGAAAACGTGCGTTTATTGCCTCGGGTGTGATATCCTTTTCATCCACCAAGACTATTTTACGTCCGTGGGGATAGGGGGCGTCAAGGAGGCTTTTAACAAGGATGTCTCCTTCAAGTTTTGACTCCTTTACTGTTTTGGCTCCAAGGTAATTGCCGTAGAGGGTAAGCTTCCCCCGGGCCAAAAGCTCATTTTCCCGGTTTCCGTATATATTGTTTTTGGCCAATTCAACAGCGCCGTTTACGAATTCCACTCCCACACGGTTCTTGGTGATCGTGCTCTCAAGAACACTCCCCTTGCCACCCTTGAGAACAATCCCTTTATCAAAGCCCCCAATTAGTAGGTCTTTCAAATGAAAGCGACTTTCCTGGTCTATGAGCACACCATTGCCCCCCTTCCCTTTCATTGTCACCGATTTGACCTCAAGGTTTCCCCCTTGGGCCTCAATGCAGGGCGAACAATCCTGCAGACTGGCACGAGAGATTTCAGCGCGCCCCCCGGAACCCACATAAATCCCCTGCCAGTCTTTGCCCTTCAAAATGACTGATCGCTCCCGGGACCCCTTGATCTTCAAGGTTCCCTTTGCAGTCAAACGGGACCCCGGTGAGAATTTGAGACGCGAACCGGGACCTATCTCTAAGATCTCACCCTCCGGGATAATAGATTCCATTGCAACGAGATAGACTCCGGGAATCAGGGTCCCTTTTGATACCTTTGGCAGCTTCACTTCATCGAAAAATGGCATGGTGACCTTGACGGCCCTTGTGGGCGGGGAACGGTTGCCGATTTTGTCTATGGATCTGACCCGATAATAATGGGCGCTCCCCTGGGTGACTGCAGCGTCTAAAAACCTCTGATCTTTTGTTTTCGCTAAGATAGCAAAATCTCCTACAGGCCTGTCGCCCCTCTCCACAACAAACTCATTCAAGTCCACGGTCTGGGGCAGTGCCCATGAGAGGGAAACCCCTTTCCGGCTTGAACTTGCCACCACATTTCCAGGGGGAGGTGGGGCAATCGCATCTATGGTGACGGCTCCTCCTGTCTCCAACCATATCCTCTCAACACCGTTGGGCTTCACCATTCGGATCTTGATGGGCGCCATGGATGCCTTATCCCCTTCCCTGACGAGATAGACGCCTTTGTAGATGCCCCCCTCCGTGTATTGGAGCGGGATATCTTTCTTGAAATCGCCTAAGTCAAAGGTACAGGTAAGACCCTTTTCAGCGTTTACTTCCACTTCAACCTGTTCCCCGGCAGCGAATATCCCTTTATCGATATTGGTATCTACGGAGATTATTTCCGGCAGCGCCTCTTTGTGCGGGCTGTCCGGGACGAACTGGGTAATCTTCCACCCTAAATCGTATATAATAAGCCGCATGTGTTTTCTTTCTGACTCGTCCATGAAGGCCTCTAACACAACAGCTGCTGCGCTTAGGGGGCTCGTTGGGATCGATATCTTTCTTTTTGAAGCCGACTCAGTCCAGGCGCCTAAAGTTTTACCCATGTTGTTGACCATTTTGATCTTAGCCTCGATTGAATACTCATCATAGGCTAAGGCCTTCATCATAACTGCAGAAATGATCTCAGGATAAACCAGCCCATCCACCCCTAAAATCTTGCAAAGCTCTCCGGGAGACGCCTTCTCCCAGGCCTTGTCTTTTAGCGAGCCAAGCTTCCTGTCCACCTGATCTAAAATCCGGGTCGAATATCCCTTTCCATTCAACTGATTGTTAATTACGCCCCTGAGCAGCTTGGCCACAAACCTCCCTTTCTCGCCTGTTGGATCAACCTGCATGCTGAATTGCTTTTTATCCTCGGCTCCCGGCTGCATGTCGGGGCCCCGTTCCTTCTGGGACTCGCCTTTTAAATCACCCTTTTTACCCTCATCGGAAAGGAATCTGGCAGGCAATACCGCTATTATCTTAGGGATATTTCTCTCTTCGATATAAGAGATCTTTTTGGGCTTCTTGGGGGTGCTACAAGACCAGACAAATAACGCCAAAAGAGGCACGAGCAGGATCAACCACCTACCCGCAAAAGAATTGATATTCGAACGCCTCATCATGTCTTCCTCCTCTTCAATACCTTGTCTATATTTAGATCTTCTGTGATCCCCAAGGCAGTTTGGACATGCCCCGAGAGCTTGAGCCGTTTTTCCTTCAGCAGATATTCTCCCCCCCCCCATGCATCAACCACAGGGCCCCTGAGGGAGAATGTATCCAGAACAATCCGTCCTTTTTGCAGATCGGCCCTGGCTAATACCTTGTCAAAGGGAAGAGAATCTAATGTATCGGGGTTTACCCCGGCTACTCCAAGGATATCCATCAAGAAACTCAGACGGTAGTCCAGAGTTGAGAGATTATTGACAGAGCATCGGACCAATGTAGCCATTACCTGGCCCTCAGATCCATCCAAAAGTGCCTTTGGATTATCTCCTTTGGCAAAAAAGGACGCTGAGACGGTAAGCTTACCAGCTAAATAAATGGGAAGTTCTTTAGAGAAACAGGCAATAAAGGAATAGAGGTTTAGACTCACTCCTCTTCCGTTTACCTGGGCAACAACCGTACTGGGCGGAATAAATCTGGCGGCCAGGGAAAGATTAACGCCACAGACCCGGATAGCCCCTGTCACCGTTGCCTGGTCCTTTCGGCATAGTAACTCGAACTCCATATCATCTATCTGAGGCAAATCGTTGAATTGGAAGCTCTTGATAAGCGCCTTCCCGTAAAGATCTTTTCCCTTTATCAGGGCAAGGTTGAAATCCTTTGTCTCCTTTCCCGCCGCTCCCGGACTGCCGGCCCCTTCTTTTGATACAGATTGGGATATCCGGAAGTTATTCAGGCGCGCCACAAAACTGGTCTCCCGGTTGAGAGGCACACGAACCATTCCCCCCTCTGCCAACACCTCAACGGACGGATTGGTCAAACCAAAATCAAATTTCAGACTTGATGTTTTTTCCTTTTTGGCCTTCAGATTCAGGACCGTGTCAAAGACTTCAAATGTATTCAGACGGCCTTTG
>Ga0307424_1000244_pt1 | contig 28407 bp, 28 predicted proteins | sample SalMarWE160320MG_FD_202157 | JGI IMG/M metagenome (GOLD analysis project Ga0307424, IMG submission 202157) | Salt marsh sediment microbial communities from the Plum Island Ecosystem LTER, Massachusetts, United States - WE1603-20 | ecosystem: Environmental > Aquatic > Marine > Intertidal zone >... | reverse complement strand
GACCTCAGCGGCGCTCATTGGTCGGCGGCTCGGGGGCGGTCTCGTGAGCCTCCCCCCGGAGCTGCGCCAGCGTCTCCCGCGCGTGGGAGACGAAGTCCCGGGCCTCGGGTTCGGGCGGAACGTGGGCCAGGAAGGCCTCGAGATGGCGGATCGCCTCTTCGGGGTGCCCGCCGCGCAGGAGGATGAACGCCAGGCCGTAGTGCGCGCCGGATGCGGCCGGGTCCTTCTGCAGGACGTGCCTGTAGGTCTTCGCCGCCTCCTCGGTCATCCCGATGCGCGTATAGCAGATGGCGATCTGCTGCAGCGTCAGCGTGTCGCCGGGGGTTTCCTTGAGGGCGAGGCGGAAGGAGGTGAGCGCCTCGTGGAATTTTCCGTCGCGAAGGAGGTCTTCGCCCTCGCGGTAATAGTCCACCCGGCGGGGGTCGTCGTCTCCGAAGAGCTTCTTCCAGAACGCCATGCACCTGGTGGGATCGAGGGGCCCGGGCTCACCGCCCGGAACGGTCCTCCGAGCGTGAAAAGGTAGGCGACGCCCGGTAGGCGGCGCAACGCCCCACCGGGCCGCTCAACCCCTTGCCGCCACGACGGTTCCAGCCTCGGCCGCCAACACCCGCAGCCCCGACTCCTCCAGCGTCCGCCGCGCGCCCTCCGGGGCGGAGACCACGACGACCCGCGAAAGCGGCGCGATGCACCTTGCCGCCTCGCCGAGCCAGCGCGCGCCCAGCTCGCCGTCCACCGCCGCGCCGCGCAGCGTCCGATCGAAGAAGGGGAGGCCGGGACGGGCGACCAGCCGACTGACCCGCGGTGCCTCGGGCCACCGCGCCAGGTCCGCGTCGACGGCGACCACCTCCACGCCGTCGACGGCGGCGGCCACCCCGGCCGCGTGGCGCGCGACCGCGCCCACCAGAGCGAGGGTTCCCGGCCCTTCCGGGACGCCGAGGAGGGCGGTCACGCGCTCCGTCTCCGCGGCGTCGACCGGCCCGGGCGCACCGGCGCGCCCGTTTGCGAGCGGGCCCCGTGGCGGCGCCCGCAAGTCGCCGAAGCCCTCGTGCACGAGGAAGACGTCCCGGCAGTTCGAGCACCCGAGCCGCCCCTCCAGCACCTGCTGGTCGCTCACGCGGTCCGCCAGGAGGATCAGCCCGAAGCGGGGTCCGCAGCGCGGGCAGGTGAGCCGGTCCGTGAGACGCAGGTGCATGCGCGCAGGCGGCCCCCGCGACCCGTCACGCCCGCGGGGTCCGGAGGGGCACCGTAGCGGGCCCGTACTGCGCCCACTGCGTCGGCGTCTCCCAGACCCGCGCGTAGAGCAGCCCGTCCGCCAGCTCCGTGGGCAAGCGCTCCCTGAGCTCGTCGTAGAACCAGCGCGCCTGGTTCTCGGCGCTGGTCTCAACCCCCTCGAACTCCGGAAGCTCGTTCAGCAGCTCGTGGTCGAGGTAGTCGGCCAGCGCCCGCAGCTCGCGCTTGAGGTCCACGAAGTCGAACGCGATGCCCGCTTCGTTCAGCTCCGCCGCCTGCACCGCGACCTCCACCACGTAGCGATGGCCGTGAAGGCGCTCGCACTTGCCCTTGTAGTGGACCAGGAAGTGTGCGGAGTCGTAATGGGCCTGGACGGAGACGGTGTAGACGCAGCGCTCGGACATCAGGAATGCTCGATCTGGAGGAGGGGGATCCGCACCCGGGGAGGACGTGTCGCCAGGAACAGCACCGCCTCGGCCACGTCGTCGGGCGTCAGCATGGCGGCGCGGTCCGGAAGCGCCGGGTCCGCGTCCGGGTCGAGCGGGTCCCACAGCGGGGTGTCGGTGGCCGCGGGCTCCAGAAGCGTCGCGCGCACGCCCGTGCCCCGGGTCTCCTCGACCAGCACCCCGTGGAGGCCGCGCAGCCCGAACTTGGACGCCGCGTAGGCCGCGTTCCCGGCCATCGGAACACGTCCGGCCACCGACCCCACGTTGACGACGAGGCCGTCGCCCCGGGCCAGCATTCCCGGCAACAGGATCCTCACCACCAGGAACGTGCCGCGCAGGTTCACCGCGAGATGGGCGTCGAAAGCGTTCACGGTCTCGGACGCGAGCGGCGCGAGGCCGAACACGCCCGCCGCGTTCACGACGATCGAAGGTGGTCCCCCGAGATGCTCCTGCAGGCGGTCGAGGGCATCCCACACCGAGGCGTCGTCCGTGAGGTCGGCGGGAAGGGGCTCGGCGCCCGTGCGCTGGGCGAGGTCGCGGAGCACCTCGGCGGAGCGGGCCATCGCCCACACCCGCGCGCCCGCCTCTGCCAGTCGTTCCACGACGCGCGCCCCGATTCCCCGGCTCGCGCCGGTGACCAGCGCGGTCGCCCCGCGCAGCGCGTCCGCGTCGCTCACGACAGGGGCTGATGATGGCTCATCGTCAGCCGCAGGAACTCGTCCCGCGTGCGCTGGTCCTCGAGGAAGGCGCCGCGCATCGCCGACGTGATCGTCTTCGAGTTCTGCTTCTGCACCCCGCGCATCATCATGCACAGGTGGTACGCCTCCACGACCACGGCCACGCCCTGGGGCCGGATCGTGTCCCAGATCGCCTGGGCGATCTGCTCCGTCAGGCGCTCCTGCACCTGGAAGCGGCGGCTGAACACCTCCACCAGGCGCGCGGATTTGGACAGCCCCATGAGCTTGCCGTCCGGGATGTAGGCGACGTGCACCTTCCCGAAAAACGGCAGCAGGTGGTGCTCGCACATCGAGTACATCTCGATATCCTTGACCAGCACCATGTTGTGGTGGTGTTCCTCGAACAGGGCGTCGCCGATGGCGTCGGCCGGGGTGAGCCCGTAACCCTGGGTGAGGAACTCCATCGCCTTGCGCACGCGCTCGGGCGTCTTGGCCATGCCGTCGCGCTCGGGGTCGTCGCCGCACCGCCGGATCATCTCGGCCACGAGGGCCTCGAAGGGGACGTCCGAGAGGCCGGCGGCCACCGTGCCTTCCGTTTCGCTCGTGATGTCGCCGGCTTTCATGCAGGTAGCTCCTGTCCGGTGTATTCCACCGAATTGCGTGGCGTCTCGTGTAGCACCACCCGGGCGAGGCGCACGCCGGGGGGCATCGCCCCGGAGAGGCGGTTCCAGATGGCCACCGCGAGGTTCTCCGTCGTGGGATTGAGGTCGTCGAGCCAGGACACCTCGAGGTTGAGGTTCCGGTGATCCACGTCGCGGACGACCCGCTCCTGCAGGGCGTCGCGCAGCCGCTTCAGGTCGAGCACGTAACCGGTCTCGGGATCGATCTCCCCCTCCACGGTGACGTCGAGCTCGTAGTTGTGACCGTGCCAGTTGGGGTTCGAACAATCCCCGAAGACCTCGGCGTTGCGCTCCTCCGACCAGTCCCGTCGGAACAGTCTATGGGCGGCGGAGAAGTGGACCCGTCGGGTCGCGCGAACGATGGCCATCCAGGCGCTCCTGGGAGCTCGGGGTGCGGGCGTTCGGCTACCCCCGCCCCGCCCGCCGGTTTCCATTCCCCCACCCACGATCTCGCGGAGCACACCGGCCGACGTAGCCCCCAGTGCGAGAGGGCCGACGTCCGTAGACGCCGGCCCTCCCGCGCGCACCGAAGGGGATTTATTGAAGCCCGGGTAGTACTTCTGGTGACCTCCCCAGACCTTCCGCCTTCCCCCGCGGGGGCGTGGCGTCCAGCCCGGGAGTCAGTCCCGGCTTCAGGAGTGTTGGCTCAATAAAGGAGCCCTCCGGCACGCATAGGAAATATACCGACCGGTCCCCCGTGACACAAAAGGATCCGTCGGGTACCCGGTGTCGGGCCGGGCGCGGCCCGGCCTGGCGCGTCACCGACCGACTTCGATGGCGTTCTGCGGATCCACGCCCCGGTTCACCTGGCCGTAGTCGAGCTGGCTCCCGCGGAGGCTGTGCGGAATCAGGTAGACGCCGACCATCACCACGGCGGCCGCCGCGACGGCCAGTCGAGCTGCACGTGACGGCGTGGGGCGCTCCTTCCCGCCCAGCAGCAACACACCGCAGGCGACGACCCAGGCGAGCCACATGATCAGCGTCTTGTTGTCCGTCAGGTCGTAGCCCCAGGGGAATCCGGTCCAGAAGGCGCCGAAGGCGTACTTCTGCACGAACGGTCCCAGGATCATGCCGCCGATGGAGAGCCCGACGAGCGTCACCCATGCGAGCCGCCTCGCCTTCGTCTCACCCACCGCGGCGCCCAGCGCCGCACGCACGCCGATCAACATCGAGACGAACATGAACAGGACGTGGGACAGCAGAAGCGGCAGTGGCACGTGGTCCTTGAAGCGCATGACGATCGTGCTGCCCCCGTCCTTCGCGCCGCCCACCTCCGGAATGCGACGATCGCCGTCGGAGGTGTGCAGCTCAATGTAGTACTCGAGCTTGCCGGCCGCGGGCTGCGCCGGCAGGTAGCCGGCCAGCTCCGTCGAACCGTCCACGGTCTCCTCCCGCATCTCCACCGGCGTGAACGGATCGTCCGTCGGGTAACGCCGCACCATGATCCGCCCCGACGCGCCGTCGCCTGGAAGAGGCAGCGCGACACGCGCGTCCCGCGTGGTCTCCTCGCTGCGGATCAGAGCGTAATGGTACGTGCGGGCCGCCACCTCCAGGGTGCCGTGGTACTCGTACGTGGGGCCCGTGCGCCGCTGATAGCTCGCCGCCGCGAACATCGCGACGAAGGCCACGATCCAGAGCGTCACCCCGAGCGCCCTGCCATTCCGGTCCACCGTCATGCTGCCTCCGAGGATTGATGCGCCGATCCCGAATAGACTAGCCCCTGGCGTGGGGACTCCGGTGTCGGGAGATCCCCCTGCGCGGCTGCCCGCAACCTCCCCACCGCAGGCGGGTAGGCAAGCCGTCGCATGCCTCTCGCGTCGTTTGACAGGGGTGGGGAGCGGTCCGTAGCCTGACCGGGACATGAATTCGATAGGACGGGGAACACGGCGGACCTTCGCGGTCTGGTTGTCGGCGCTCATGGTGGCGCTGAGCGTAGCCGTGCCCCTGGTCGCCCGCGCGGACCTCGACCACCACGAGCGGTGGGAGAGCGAGCATTCGCCCGGAGCATGTGCCCCCGCCCACGATCACACGATCTGTACGCAGGTCGGCGCGAACCTCTCCCTCCCCTCGCGCACCGGGATCCCCAGCCCGGTACTCCGTCTCGTGCGCGCCACGGGGCGCTCCGGACTGCACGTTTCGAACCTGCGGATCCGGCGCGACGGCAACCCGACCCGCGCCCCGCCCTCCGTCTGACGACACCCGACGGCCGCGCCTGAGCGGCCCATCATCGACCCCGCATCCCGAAGCCTCCCACTTCGGGTCGGTGGTCCCGGACGTCGCTTCCAGATGGAGAGGACAATCCGTGAACATCCCTGCCCATGGCCCCCGGCGCCTGGCCGCCGGGGCTCTCTTGCTCGCCGTGCTTCTGGCGTGCGCCCCCGGCCTCGCCGCACAGGTGGCGCCCGCCCAGGCGACCGACTCGCTCCGCATGGAGATCCTCCGCATGAACGCGGTGCTGGACAGCCTTCGGCGCGAAGTTGCGCGCCTCGGCGCCCAGGGTCAGCCGGAGGAGCCCGAGGACCCGCTCGCCAAGCTCCGCGCCGCAGCCCAGGCCGCGGCCGGTAACCAAGCGCCCCCGCCCGCACCGGAGGCCACGCAGCCACAGCAGTTCGTGGGGCGCCAGCGTTCGCTGCAGGCCCTCAACCCCGAGATCAGCCTGACCGGCGATCTCTTCGCGCAGGTCGTGAAGGGGAGCACCAACCAGGACAACTTCTTCCCCCGCGAGTTCGAGCTGTCCGTCGTCTCGAACCTCGACCCCTTCTCCCGCGCCAAGGCGTTCCTCTCCCATCACGAGCCCGGCGGCGAGATCGAGCCGTTCGGCGGAGGGGGTGGAGCCGAGGGGGAAGCGCTGGCAGTGGAGGAGGGCTACGTGGAGTGGGTCAGCCTCCCCGGGGGACTCGGCCTGAAGCTGGGCCACTTCTACCAGCAGTTCGGCCAGCTCAACCGCTGGCACTCCCACGCGTATCCCTTCCAGAGCCGGTCGCTGCCGAGCATCGCGTTCATCGGCCAGGAGCCGCTCGGCCAGACCGGCGCGTCGGTGCGTTGGCTCGTGCCGGCCGGCGGGAACGCTGGAACCTACACCGTGACCGGCGAGGTCACGCGCAGCGAGAACGAGAACCTCTTCGGAACGTCCTCGCGCCCCTCCGTGCTCGGCAACGTCAACGGGTTCTGGGTGCTCTCTCCCGCCGTGGACCTCGACGTGAGCGTGAGCTGGGTCAACGGCAAGTACGAGGACGAGGCGAACCTCTTCGGCCGGAACCTCTACGGCGGCGAGGTCTCCTTCACCTGGAGGCCGCCCGCTCGCTCCCTCTACCGTGGCGTGAACGTCCGTGGTGGCGTCATGGTTCTGGACGGGCTCGTGGCGGCGGACGGCACGCACCTGGCCCAGCAGGCCAAGGGCTTCTACGCGATGGCCGAGTACCGGCTGGGTCAGCAGTGGCTCGCCGGCGCCCGGTACGACTGGACCGAGAACCCGAACAACCCGGACGAGACCGCGTGGCTGGTGAGCCCCACGCTCACGTGGTGGCAGAGCGAGTTCGTGCGGATCCGGGGCGAGTACGACCTTCTGGGCCGCGGGGACACCCGACCCGGCCGCTTCATGCTCCAGGTGACGTTCGCCATGGGGCCGCACAAACACGAGACCTACTGATCGGACGACGACGCGGGCACGCAGCCCGCTCCTCGCGAGGAGAACCGAAATGACCGTAACTGCCCTGCTGGGGGCCGCCGTCCTGGCCCTGTCCGGAGGAGGCCCCGGCGCGGCCCCCCGGGCCCCGCTGAAGGTGGTCGCCACGCTCCCCGTCTACGCGGAGCTCGCTAGGGAGATCGGCGGCGAAGAGGTCGAGACTACCGCGATCGCCAACCCCAACGAGGATCCGCACTTCGTGCGCCCGCGCCCGAGCTTCGCGCTCGACCTGCGGCGCGCCGACGCGTTCATCACCACGGGACTCGACCTCGAGCTCTGGGTCCCGACGCTGCTGGATCGGGCGGGCAACGCCCAGGTGCTGGAAGGCGGCAAGGGATACATCACCGCCTACACCGGCATCACGCTGCTGGACATCCCCGTGGCCGCGGATCGCAGCGCGGGAGACGTGCACATCTACGGCAACCCGCACCTCACCACCGACCCGCTGCGCGTGCTCCAGGTGGCGCGCAACATCACGACGGGCCTGAAACGGGTCGCCCCGGATCGGGCAAGCGTCTTCGAGGCGGGGCTCGCCAAGTTCCAGGACAAGATCTACCGGAAGGTGTTCGGCGATCGGCTGGTCGAGCTTCTGGGCGGGCCGACGCTGGAGCAGCTCTCCTTCAACGGCACGCTCTTCCAGTTCCTTCAGAACCAGCAGTACGAGGGGCACCCCCTGATGCAGGATCTGGGGGGATGGCTGAAGCAGGCGGAGCCGTTCCGGGGCAAGCAGATGATCTGCTACCACAAGAACTGGGCCTACTTCGAGGACCGTTTCCAGGTGACGTGCGCCGACTATGTCGAAGCCAAGCCCGGCATCCCGCCGACGCCCGGTCACGTGGCGCAGCTCATCGAGAAGATGAAGAACGAGAACATCGAGGTGCTGTTCGCGGCCTCCTACTTCGACCGGACCAAGGTCGAGACCGTCGCCAACCGGGCGGGCGCCAAGCTCGTCCAGGTGCCCATGGAGCCCGGTGTTCGCCCGGATATGAACGACTACTTCTCGCTCGTGGACGCGTGGGTCTCCGGACTCGCGGCCGCGTTCTCGGGTAGCTGACGCCACCGGATCGAAGGGAGTAACTCATGCTCGACCTGATGATCCCGCCCATCGTGGCGGCGCTGGTGATCCTCTCCATCCACGCCTACCTCGGGCTGCACGTCATCGCGCGCGAGGTGATCTTCGTGGACCTGGCCTTCGCACAGATCGCCGCCCTGGGCACCACGGTCGCCCTGCTCGCGGGCATCCCACTCGGCACCGAGATGTCGCTGGTCTTCGCGCTCGGGGCCACCCTCATCGGTGCGCTCCTGTTCAGCTTCACCCGCATGGAAGGATCGGCCGTGCCGCAGGAGGCGATCATCGGGATCGCGTACGTGGTCGCGTCCGCTGCGGTGATCCTCCTGGCGGGCCTCACGCCCGAGGGCGCGGAGCACATCAAGGAGACGCTCACCGGTACGCTGATCTGGGTAAGCTGGGAGCAGATCGGGAAGATGGCCGTGCCGTATCTGGTCATCGGCATCTTCCACTTCGTGCTGCGGAAGTACTTCCTGACGATCTCGTTCCACCCGGAGAAGGCGCAGAAGGTACGCCGGTGGGACTTCCTGTTCTATCTGTCGTTCGGGATCGCGATCTCCTTCTCCGTCGAGATCGCGGGCGTGCTCATGGTGTTCAGCTCGCTGGTGATTCCGGCCGTGGTGGCGTTCTTCTTCACCGACAAGTTCGGTGCGGCCCTGCTGCTCGCGTGGGCGAGCGGCGCGGTCGCGATCATCGGAGGGATCGGCGCGTCGTTCTACTGGGACCTGGCCACGGGACCGCTGCTCGTGTGCGCGTTCGGCCTCGTGCTGGTCATCGCGATGTTCCTGCGGCCCTTCCTGGGCGTGCACCCGGGAAGTCGCATCCGCGTGAAGGGTATCGCCGACGAAGACGGCGTCGCCCTCGCGAGCCCGGAGGGCTGAGGGACCTCGACGGGCCGATTCGAAGTGCGGGGTCGGCGGCCTCCCCGACCTCCTATCCTCGCGCCCGCGGCTTCCCCCGCGCCGCCGCTGCGGCGGCGCGGGGCCCCGGCCGCGATCGGCGGAACGCCCGCAGGAAGCCGAGGTTCGCCCGGTCGGCCGCGACCGGATCGTCTCCCTTCGGGGTCTCCAGGATCTTCGGCACCGCTGCAAGGCGCTGGTCCAGCACGAGGCGTCGAAACGGCTGCGGTCCGAGGGTTCCTTCCCCGAGCGTCTCGTGGCGATCCCTCCGTGAGCCCCTGGGGTGCTTCGAGTCGTTCAGGTGGATCAGCCCGAGCCGCTCACGGTCCAGGACGCGGTCGAAGGCTTCCCAGACGCCCTCGTAGTGTTCGACCAGGTCGTAGCCGGCCGCCCAGGCGTGGCAGGTGTCCAGGCACACGCCGACCCGGGCCCGGTGGGATGCCGGGAGGGCTTCGAGGATGGCGGCCAACCTTTCGAAGCTCCCACCCACGGTGGTCCCACCGCCGGCGGTGAGCTCCAGGAGCACGCGGGTCCCGCTCTCCTCCACCTGGTCCAGCGCCCGGGCGATGCCCTCCGCGTTCCTTTCCACGCCCCGTTCCATGTCGCCGTCCGTAGCGTTCCCGGGATGCGTTACCAGAAAGTCCAGCCCGAGGGCGGCGCACCGCCCGAGCTCCCCCGCGAAGCACGCGACCGAGCGGCGCCAGAGCCCGGGATCCGGCGAGGAGAGGTTGATCAGATAGGAGTCGTGCGCGCCCGCCGTGCGGATGGCGTGCTCGGCCCGGGCCGCCGCGAACGCCTCGAGCGTGGCCTGGTCCAGGACGGGCTCGGCCCAACGGCTGGGTTGTTTTGTGAAGAGCTGGAGGCAGGCGGCACCGATCTCCCGGGCCCGGGCGGGGGCGTTCTGAACGCCGCCCCGCGTGGACACGTGGGCGCCCAGCTCGTCGTCGGAAAGGGGGTGGTCCATGCCGTCCAAGGTGGAAAGAGTTTTCCCAACCCGGAACCGTGTGCCGGACGGAGGACCTGTCTCGACGCGGGCAGGGCAAGGCGTGTCAACGTACGTAACACATTGTTTATCAACATCTTATGGAGTTTATGACCCCTCGTCGCGGGCCCTTCGTCCCAGCGGCACGGCCCTTGAACCATCTCCGACCCGCAGCGCCGAACACGAGACATTCGCTCACACGGAAGGAGCCGAGGATGCGGGTCGCAGCCGACGGATACATCGACTGCCGGGACGGGCGTCGGGTTCGTACGCCCGGGCCGTCCGGCGTCACGGTGGATCCCCTCCCTGAGGCGGAGGCCATCTCCTTCCTGCTGTCCCATAGCTTCCCGGGTCATCGGAGGATCGTGCGTACGATGACCGAGGGAGAGCGCCGGCAGATGCGTCTGGCGCAGTGGGCCGACTCCGTCGCGGAGCGCATGTCGCTGGTCGATCGGGTGTGGCGCTCCATCACCGAGAGGATCGCCCCGGCGCCGAGGCCCGACCAGCCTTATCTGGTACAGATCGTGCAGTATGGATCGTGGGCCTACCCGGTGGTGTTGGATGGAGCGGTGACACGGGTGCTTCCGCACGGCGGCGTCCCCGTGGGCGAGGTGAGGCAGGGCTCGAAGAAGGTGCTTCAACTGGATCGCAAGACGGCGTAGAATGACATAGATTCGGTCGCCGACCTTCGAAGAGGTCGGCCGGCGGCCGACACGGTGTGCCCGCGCCCGATCTGGGACGGGCCTCACGCCCTGGGGGGGGCGTGCCTAGCGGCGGCAGGCGTCAGCCTGCCGTCGCTTCTTTTTCCCCCCAGGGAAGCTCTGCACAGGGTGTCCAGGCTGGAGGACGCCCCTCCGGAGGGCTCGTCCCCCCGCACGGACGGACCGACGAGGCCTCCTTCCCTCCGGCCGACGCCCTGGAATCCCTGTGGCACAAGACCTTCTGGTCGGGTTCGGCGTGGTGGGACCTCCCGGCACGTCGTTTGCGCCCTGCTCCTCCATCGGGTCCGGCGCGGACCCGCTGCCCGGAGGAACGCATGAACAGGACGTGGAGCGCGCCGCTGGCGGCGCGGACGCGGGGGGTGCTGCCCCTGGTGTTGTGGTTGGGGCTCGCAGTCGTCGCCGTGGCGTTGATCGCCGGTCGCGCGTTCGCCCAGGAGCCGGATCCTCCCGCGCCCTTCGACCTCGTGGGAACGGTCACCGGCGAGGCCGGCCAGCCGCTCGCCGGGGCGTTCGTGTCGCTCGACGGCTCCGAGTGGGGCTCTTTGACCGACGAAGCCGGCCGTTTCCGCATTCCGGACGTGGACGGCGGCCGCATCGCCCTCACCGTCGAGCAGCTGGGGTACGACACCCTGCGTTGGGAGGGCCCCGTGGCCGCCGGCGAGCCGCTGGCGTTGCGCCTGACCGCCCGCCCCGTGGTCCTCGAGGGATTGCACGTCGTCGCCGACCGCTTCGAGTCACGCCGCCGGGGGGCGGCCACGACGGTCCGGTGGTTCGACCGCGCGGCGCTGGCGACCTCGCCCCAGGAGACCGCGCTGGACTTCGTGACCGCACGTGCCGGCGTGGCCCGGGCCGCGTGCCACGGGTGGTGGAGCAGCCGCTGCCTGATCGTGCGCGGAAGGCTGACCGAGCCGAGCGTGTGGGTCGACGAGGTCCCGATGAGCGGGGGGATCGACTACCTCGACACGGTCCACCCGTACGAGCTGTACATGGTGGAGGTCTACGCGGGCGGGAGAGTGATCCGCGCCTACACGAACCACTTCATGGAGCGCGCTGCGAAGACCCGGCTCATGCCGGTCCCGATCCTCTACTGAGCGGCGAAGACGGGAGCGGGGGAAGGGGGCCGGCCCGACCGACCCCCTCGATCCGTCCAGAGACTCGGCGCGCGGGATTTCAGTGGGGGAGGCCCGGCTCGGTCATGGTCCGCACGTCGAGGGCCTCGTCGATCTTGTCCTGCGGGAGCAGCTTCTCCCGGAGGACGATCTCGCGCACGCTCCTGTGCTCCTTCGCCGCGGCCTTCGCCACTTCCGCGGCCCCGTCGTAGCCCAGGTAGGGGTTCAGCGCCGTCGCGATCGACGGGTTCAGCTCCAGCAGCTCCTTGCAGCGGGCCTCGTTCGCCTCGATGCCGACCACGCAGTTGTCCGTGAACGCGCGCGCCGCGTTGGCCAGGAGGGTGATCGATTCCAGGAGCGCCTGCGCCAGCACCGGCATCATCACGTTGAGCTCGAAGTTGCCGCGGCTCCCGGCGATGGTGATGGTCGTGTGGTTCCCCATGACCCGAGCGGCCACCATCATGAGGGCCTCGGACATCACCGGGTTCACTTTCCCGGGCATGATCGACGAGCCCGGCTGGATGGCCGGCAGCTTGATCTCGTGGATCCCCGAGGTGGGACCGCTCCCGAGCCACCGGAGGTCGTCGGCGATCTTCATGAGCCCGGTGGCTACGGCGTTCAGCGCCCCCGACGCGCTCACGGCGGCGTCCTTCGCGGCCTGCGCCTCGAAGTGGTCGTCCGCCTCGCGGAAGGCGATGCCCGTCAGCTCGGAGATCCTGCCGATGGCCTTGCCGGGAAAGTCGGGATCCGTGTTGATCCCGGTCCCGGTGGCGGTGCCGCCGAGGGCCACCTCGGCAAGCTCTTCGGAGGCCCGCCGGATCCTCTCGATCCCCTTGGCCACCTGCGTCGCGTAGCCGCCGAACTCCTGCCCCAGGCGCACCGGAGTTGCGTCCATGAGGTGCGTGCGGCCGGACTTCACGATCCCGTCGAACGCCTCTGCCTTGTCTGCGAGCGCACCGCGCAGATGCTCCAGCGCGGGGATCAGCTCCTTCTCGACGGCCACGCGGGCCGACACGTGGATGGCCGTCGGGATCACGTCGTTGGACGACTGCGCGAAGTTGACGTGGTCGTTGGGGTGGACCTTCGTGCCGAGGATCTGCGTCGCGCGGTGTGCGATCACCTCGTTGGCGTTCATGTTCGTCGACGTGCCCGAGCCGGTCTGGTACACGTCCAGCACGAACTGATCGTCCAAGTCGCCCGCGACCACCTCGGAAGCCGCCGCCACGATTGCCTCCGCGATCGGCGGCTCGACGCCGCCCATCTCGGAGTTCACGAGCGCGGCGGCCTTCTTGATCGTGCCGAGCGCCTCGATGAAGCGCCGGCCGAAGCGCTGGCCGCTGATGGGGAAGTTCTCCACCGCCCGCTGGGTCTGGGCGCCGTAAAGGGCGTCCTCGGGGACCCTCATCTCGCCCAGCGAGTCCTTTTCGATCCGATATCCGTCAGCCATGTGATCCTCCGTGGACGCCCGAGGCGATCCATCCACGCAACGCCCGCTCATGTTCCCGGGTGGTGATGAGCGTGAGCACGTCCCCCGGCTCCACCCGCGTGAAGCCGCGTGGAACGACGACGCGCTCGCCGCGCCTGAGGAGGGCGATGAGGGAGTGATCCGGCACCTTGATGTCCCGGATGCGCTGGTACGAGATGCCCGGGTGCGCCGGGGTGACATCGAGCTCCATGTGCACGGTCTCGAAGCGGCGCCCCTGGGGAAGCGCGTCGGTGAGCTCCATCAGGCGCTGGTGCTCGTCGGAGAGCTCCTTGTAGGCCCACATCATTTCCCGGCGCTGCAGCACGCCCTGCACGTGATCGGGCTCCTGGGGATCCACGACCGGGAACTGATAGACGTCATGCTCGGCGAAGCGGCGGAAGGCGTGACGCAGCGTCTCCCCGGGCTCGCACGTGACCACCCCGGTGGTCATTACGTCCGCCACCGTCCGATCCCCCAGGCCACCTTGCATGAGGGTCCGCTCCAGGTCGGTGACCGTCACGATTCCCCGGAGCTCGCCCTCTTCGCCCAACACCAGCCAGCTACGACAATGCTCGTCCCGCGCTCGCTTCGCCAGATCCGTCAGCGAGACCTCGGCCGTCACGGACGGCACCTCCTCGCTCATCGCGTCCGCGACGACCAGCAGATCGAGCGTGCCAGCCTCGCGGGCCCCGGCCATGCCGCCGAGACGGCGGAGCTTGATCGTATAGATCGAGTCCGGATCCATCCTGGAGGCGATGAGTTGCGCCAGCACCACGCAGAGCATCAGCGGCAGGATGATCCGATAATTGTCGGTCATCTCGAACAGGATGATGATGGCCGTCATCGGCGCGTGGGCCGCTGCGCCGAAGACCGCCGCCGCGCCCACCAGGGCGTACGCCCCGGGGGATGCGGTGATCGTCGGAAACGCCACGTCCGCCACCCGCCCGAAGACGCCGCCGGTCATGGCGCCGATGAAGAGCGCAGGCGCGAAGATACCGCCGGAGCCTCCGCCCGCGAGCGTCACCGACGTGGCGAAGATCTTCATGAAGATGAGCGCCGCCATCAGTCCGGTGGCGAGCTCCCCCGCCATCGCCAGCTCCACCCCCTCGTGCCCGACGCCGAAGAGGTGCCCGCTACCCCAGGTTCCCAGGGCCCCCAGGATCAGACCTGCCGTCGCCGCCTTCAGCCATGTGGGCGCCTGCCACCGGTCGAAGCCGTCCTCGATCCCGTAGACCGAGCGCACGTACAGGAGGGCGATGCCTCCGGTGATCACGCCGAGGACGAGATACAGCCAGAGCTCGCTGTAGCTCACGAGCTCGAACTGCTCCACCAGGCGGAACGCCGGCTCGGTGCCCAGCACCGACTGCGCCACGGCCGTGGCGCTCACCGAGGCGACGACGACCAGCCCGAACGAGCGCGCGGCGAAGCTCCCCAGCACGACCTCCAGGGCGAAGAGCACGCCGCCGATCGGGGCGTTGAAGGTCGCGCTGATGGCGCCGGCGGCGCCGGCCGCCACCAGGAGCTTCACGTCCTCGGCTCCGAGACCCAGAACCTTGCCCAGGAGGCTCCCGAGAGACGAGCCGATCTGGACGATCGCGCCCTCACGGCCCAACGACCCACCCGAGCCGATGGAGATCGCGCTGGAGATGGCCTTGGCGAACGCCACGCGGGTCCGGATGCGCCCGCCGAGGATGCGCACCGCGTACTGAACTTCCGGGACGCCGTGCCCCCTGGCCTCGGGAGCCCACCACATCGTCAGGTAGGCCACGATTAGCATCCCGATCGCCGGCGCCAGGAGCGTGACGAGCCACATCGGGACGTGCAGCACTTCGCCCAGGTGCCCTCCCTGGTCGAAGAACAGCCAATGCACTTCGGCGATCATCCACCGGAGCGCGATCGCGCCGCCGCCGGCCATCACGCCGACCGTCACCGCCATCGCGAGGGGACCCCACGTGGTGGAGCGCTGGAACGCGGTACGGAGGTGCTTCGCCGGGGCAGGCTTCATCGACGGGCGCCCGTCAGCTCTTCCTGGGTTGTGCGGGCCGCATCTCGATGCGGCTCACGTGGGCTTCCTTCGGATAGCCGAGAAGCTGCATCACGGCCAGTGCGCAGTCGTCTGCCTCGAGCCGCCAGTCACGCTCGCCCCTCTGCTCGCGGCCGTTGAACCACGTGTTCACGCTGCCTGGCATGATGATGCTCACGCGCACGTCGTCGTGCCGGATGTCGAGCATCATCGCCTCGGTCATCCCGACCAGGCCGAACTTGGTCGCGTTGTAGCCCGTGCCCCCGGCGAACGTGTTGCGCCCCGCCAGGGATCCGATGTTGATGATCCAACCGTCGCCCGTGGCGCTCAGGTGCGGAACCGCGGCCTTGGAGCAGTAGAAGACCCCGCCGAGGTTGGTGTCGATCTGGGTGCGCCACTCGTCCACGCTCATGTCGGTGATCGACTTGAAGATCCCCAGGCCGGCATTGTTCACGAGGATGTCGAGCCGGCCCAGGCGTGAAACGGTCTCCTCGACGAGCGCCGCGCACGCCTCGGGGTCGCGCACGTCGCAGGGTACGCCCAGCACCTTCCCGTCCGCGTATATGCCCAGCCGCTCCGCCGTCTCCTGGACGTCGGCCGCGGTCCTGGACGTCACCACGACCGAGGCGCCGGCGCGCACCATGTGCTCCGCGATGGCGAGCCCGATGCCCTTGGTGCTTCCCGTCACGATGGCGACCTTGCCGGTCAGAACCGGCATCACGTCCTCCCTCTTTTCAGGTCCGTTCTCGAGGCGCCGCCCTGGCCCGCCGGGGCGAGCCGAGCTTATGAGTGTCCCATGAACGCGCGCGGAATTCAACGTGTGGCCCTCGTCACGGGGGGGGCGGTCCGCCTGGGAAGGGCGATTTCCCTCGGCCTCGCCGAGGCCGGTTTCGACGTCGTGGTGCACTTCCGATCGTCGGAGACAGAAGCGGAGGAAGTGGCGGGACGCATTCGCGAGCTGGGGCGCACGTGCACCCTGGTGCGTGCGGATCTCGGCGAGCCCACGGCGGCCGACGAGGTGGCGAGTGCGGTTCAGGCGGCCTTCGGACGCCTCGACGTACTGGTCAACAGCGCGGCCGGCTTCGAGACGCTCCTTCTGGAGGACGCCGACGCGGAGGCGTGGGACCGTGTCATGCGTGTGAACGTCAGGGCGCCCCATCTCCTCGTGCGCGCCACCGCCGACCTGCTGCGCGTGGCGCGTGGCTTGGTGGTGAACCTCGTGGACCTGTCCGCCTTCCAGACCTGGGCGGATTATCCCGTGCACGCGGTGTCCAAGGCGGCGCTCACCCACCTGACCCGCGTGCAGGCCCGCGCTCTGGCTCCGGAAGTGCGCGTCAACGCCGTGGCGCCGGGAGCCGTGCTTCCACCCGATGACTATGAGCCCGAGCGACTCGAGCTCCTGCGCGAGCGCACACCGCTGCGGGCGCTGGGCACCCCGCAGGACGTCGTCCAAGCGGTCCTGTACCTGGCGGACGCGTCGTTCGTGACCGGACAGGTGCTCGCCGTCGATGGCGGGCGCCTGCTGGGCGCGCCGGGACCTCCCGCCGCCGGGTGAGCCCGGAGGGCCCGGGGCCGGCTGCGCGGAGGCCCGGATTCCGTCATCGACCCGTAGCGAACGCCTCCGCGGGGACCTCGGTGGCGCCGTGCGCCAGCCACCGCTCCGCGTCCAGAGCGGCCATGCAACCGGTGCCGGCAGCCGACACGGCTTGACGGTAGTAGTCGTCCATGACGTCACCGCACGCGAAGACGCCGGGCACGGACGTGTTCGTGCGCCAGGGCACCGGCATCTCGATGTAGCCGTTCGGCTTGAGCTTCACCTTTCCCTTCAGGAACGCGGTGTTGGGCTCGTGGCCGATCGCCACGAACAGGCCGCTCACCTCTAGGGTGCTCTCCTCGCCGGTCACCGTGTCCCGGAGGCGAAGCCCGCTGATGACGTCATCGCCGAGCACCTCGGTGACGACCTTGTTCCACGCGACGCGGATCTTCTCGTTGGAGAGCGCCCGGTCGGCCATGATCTTCGACGCCCTGAACTCGTCACGCCGATGGATGACGACCACCTCGCGCGCGAACTTGGTCAGGTAGAGCGCGTCCTCCATCGCGGAGTCGCCACCGCCCACCACCGCCAGGACCTGGTCGCGGAAGTGCGGAAGCGCGCCGTCGCACACCGCGCAGGCGCTCACGCCACCGCCGGACTGAGCGAGGCGTTCCTCGTTGTCGATCCCGATCCACTTGGCGTTGGCGCCCGTGGCGATGATCACCGTGTCGGCGCGCACCTCCTTGCCGCGGCTGGACTTCAGCACGAAGGGCCGCTGCCCGAAGTCCGCGTCTACGATGTCCTCCGTGACGATGCGCGTCCCGAAGCGCTGGGCCTGGGAGCGCATCTCCATCATGAGCTCCTGGCCGGTGACGCCCTCGCGGAAGCCGGGGTAGTTCTCCACCTCCGTGGTGAACATGAGCTGTCCGCCGGGGATCATCGTCCGGCTGCCGGCGCCCTCGAACACGATCGGCTCGAGCTGCGCGCGTGCGGCGTAGATCGCCGCGGTCCAGCCTGCAGGGCCCGATCCGATGATCACTACGTGCTCGCGCTCGCGAGCCGTGTTGTCCGCCATTTCTCGATTCCCCTTCCCTACTTGTCCTTGAAGACCTTCATGCTCGTGGAGTGCCCCGGGTTGACCCGGGCCGCAGGATCCACGAAGTGGACCGCGTTGTTGACCGCGATCGCCGCCTCTGCGAAACCCGTGGCGATGAGGTCGAGTTTCCCCTCGTAGTCCACCAGATCCCCCGCAGCGTAGATGCCCGGGACGCTGGTCTCCATCAGGCTGTTCACCTTCACCCGGTTCTTCTCGACGTGGACGCCCCACTCCGCGATCGGGCCGAGGTCCGGCTTGAACCCCAGGCAGGTCAGCACGACGTCGCAGGGCAGCGTCACGTCTTCGTCGCTCCGATTGTCGAAGATCGTGACCGCTTCGACGCAGTCGGAGCCGTGGATCTCACGCACCTCGTGGAAGGTGCGGAGGTCGATCTGGCCGGCGGCGGTCGACTCCTCCACGCGCGTGACCGTCGCCTGGTGCGCCCGCCACCCGTCCCGCCGGTGCACCAGCGTGGTCGCGGCGGCCACGTCCTTGAGTATGAGGACCCAATCCAGCGCCGAGTCCCCGCCGCCGACGATCACGACCCGCTTGTCCCTGTACCCCTCGGGGTCCTTCACGGCGTACTCGACGCCCCGATGGAGGAAGGTGTCGTAGCCGGGCACCTCCAGGCGCATCGGCTCGAACGCCCCCTTCCCTCCAGCGACCACGACCGCCTTCGACAGGTACACGTCCCTCCCCGTGCGCACCGCGAAATGCCCACCCTCCCACGAGACCCGCTGGACCTGCTCGTCCAGGATCACCTCGGGCTCGAACTGCAGCGCCTGCTGCACGAGGTTCCTGGCCAGGTCCTTGGCCAGGATCTTCGGGAATCCCCCCACGTCGAAGATGTCCTTCTCGGGGTAAAGGGCCGTGAGCTGCCCGCCGAGCTCGGGGAGGGAGTCGACGATGCGGGTCGACCGCCCGCGCATACCCGCGTAGAAGGCCGCAAACAGACCCGTGGGGCCGCCACCGATGATCGTGATGTCCCGGACGTCGTTCGGCATCGGGATCCTGGAGAGTCGTCTGAGAGGGCGGAAAAGCCGCTCAAGTCTAACCCGAGCCGGAAGCCGGTCAAAACGGCCGAGGCGGCCGTGTTTCGACGGTCTCCGCGATGCGTTCGGCAGTGCGCTGCACCCCCTCGCTCAGGCGGGGGGCGCGTCCCCCCCCAGGACCTCGCGCACCGTCTTCACCACCTCGCGGGCGTTGTCGTAGGTGATGCGCTCCTCGGCCTCGTCCAGGGTGAGCCACACGCACTCGCTGATCCCTTCCGCCGCTTCGGGCACGGGCTCGCCCACCTCCGAGCGCATGAGGTAGAAGGCGCAGAACTTGTGGACCAGCTTCCCCCCGGCGCGGAAGTACCAGTCGATCGTCGCCAGCTCGGCGCCCAGAACCAGGTCCCCGAGACCCGTCTCCTCCGCGACCTCACGGAGCGCCGCGTCGCCCGAGCCTTCCCCGTTCTCGAGGTGACCCTTCGGGAGGCCCCAGTTCTGATAGGGGTCCCGGATGACCAGCACGTGCGGGACGTCGTCGAGATTTCGAACCACGACGCCTCCGGCGCTCCTCTCGACCCGCGGACGCCCCCGCTTCGCCATCGACCGCGTCAGAAGATCGACAGGCGCACGTAGCGCCTTGGGTTCTCGCGCAGGTCCTGCAGGAGGAGGTTGAGCTGCTGCAGCACGTCCTCGGTTCGCAGAGCCAGCGTGGAGTCGTTCACCAGGCGGCCCAGCGTCCCCCGGCCCGACTCGACGCTGGCCGTCAGCCGGTCGAGGCGCGCGAAGGTCGAGTCCGCCCGCTCCATGGTCGCCGCCATCCCGCCGGAGCCCTCGGACATGTTCGCTGCGAGCTCCTGGATGCTCGCCGTCGCCAGGCGCACGTTGGTCACGATGCTGTCCACCTGCGCGTCCCCGAGAATCCCCTCCATGCGCACGAACGAGCGCCGCGCCGCGCGCGATGCTTCCTCGATCTGACCGAGGGCGCTGTCCGCCTTCGAGGTCAGGTCGCCGGCGACAGTGGACTGCTGATTCACGAACGCCCGCACCTCCTGGCTGATCGCCGCGATGTCCGAGATCGCCTGCGAGAGGTTGGCGGCCGTCTCGTCGTTGAAGGCGACCTCGAGGCGCTCCGAAAGCTGGGCCACGTTCGCGGAGATCTGCTCCGCCGACGCCGTGAGCCGGGACAGCTCGGGGAGCGCGTAGCCGCCGAGGACCGGGATGTCGGGTTGCGTCGGCTTCGCGCCGCTCACGTCGAAGAAGTCGAAGCCTGGATACTGATCGCGCGACGCGATCTCCGCCTGCCATCCCCCGAAGAACGACTCCGGGGCGAGGAGGACAACCGCGTCCGGAGGCATCGCCACCGGCCCTTCGAGGTTCAGGTGGATCCGCACCGCCTGTCCGTTGGGCTCGACGTCGATGCTCCCCACGCTGCCGATCTTGACGCCCCGCAACTTCACCGGGTTGCCCGGTGCGAGCTGGGCGACGTCGTTCGCCAGCACCTCCACGGGCGTCGCGAGCCGCCCCCAGTTGGTGCCCTTGAGCCAAAGCGTGCCGACCACACCGACCACGACCGCGGTGATGATGACGAGCCCGACCAGGAATTCGCGTCCCCGATTCACGAAACGACCTCCAGAAGGTCCGGTCTTCCTTCGATGAATCCCCGCACCACCCGGTCCTCGGTGGCCCGTACCTCGTCGGGCGTGCCTTGGAAGCGGATGCGCCCATCGTAGAGCATCGCGATCCGATCCGAAATCCTGAACGCGCTCTGCATGTCGTGCGTGATCACGACGCCGGTCACGTTCAGCTCCTCGCGCATCCTCACGATGAGCGAGTCGATCACCGAGGTGGTCACCGGATCCAGCCCGGTGGTCGGCTCGTCGTACAGCAGGTACTTGGGCTTCGTGGCGATGGCGCGCGCCAGGCCCGCGCGCTTCCGTTGGCCACCCGACAGCTCCGCGGGCATGCGCTCCTCGTAGCCGTCCAGGTCCACCAGCCCCAGGCACTCGGTCACCCGCTCCCGGATCTCGTCGGCCGTCATCCCCGGAATGCGCCGCAGGCCCATGCCTACGTTCTCGGCGACGGTCATGGAATCGAACAGCGCCGCGAACTGGAAGACGTAGCCCACCCGACGGCGGAGCTCGTAGAGCTCCTGTTGGGGGAGCCCGACCACGTCGATGCCGTCCACGCGAACGTCACCGCTGTCCGGCACGAGCAAGCCCACGACGTGCTTGAGCGCGACCGACTTTCCGGAACCCGACCCTCCGATGACGGAGAGCGTCTCCCCTTCGCGCACGTCGAGGGTGAAGCCCTTCAGGACCTCTTTCGCCCCGAACGACTTGTGCACGTCCACCAGCTCGATGCTCACAGCAGCACCGCCGCCAGAAAGGCGTCGAGGACCAGGATGATCATGCTGGCCGCGACCACCGAGTGGGTCGTCGACCGACCGACGCCCTCGGCGCCACCCGTGGTGTGCAGGCCGAAGAAGCAGCCGACGGAGGTGACCGTGATCCCGAACGTGATCGACTTGATGATCGAGAACCAGACGTCCCAGCTCCTGAAGAAGAGCCGCAGGCCCTTCAGGAACTCCACGGAGGACATGTCCAGGAGGTAGAGGGACGTGATCCAACCGGAGGCGATCCCGATCCCGTTGGCCAGCACGACGACGGCAGGAAACATCAGGGCCCCGGCGATCACCCTCGGCACGACCAGGTAGGCGTTGGGATCGTAGGCGAGCGTCTCGAGAGCGTCGACCTGTTCGGTGATGCGCATCGTCCCGAGCTCGGCCGCGATGTTCGCGCCCACGCGGCCGGACAGCGCCAGCCCGGTCAGGACGGGTCCGAGCTCGAGGACCATCGTCTTGCCGACCAGGGTCCCGACGAAGTAGAGCGGGATGGCGCCGGTGAAGGTGTAGGAGGACTGCAGCGCGAGCACGACGCCCGTGAAGGTCGCGATGAACAGCGCGATCGGGACCGAGTCCACCCCGATGCGCGCCATCTGCGGCAGCAGGTTCGGGCCCCAGACATCCACCTTCCGCAGCGCACGGAACGCGCCCAGGGCCAGATAGCCCGCCCTCCCGACCGAGGACACCGAGGACAGGGAGGCGCGCCCGACCGCCTGGATGGATCCGGAAACGGAGTCGCGCATGGGTTTCAAGATAGCAGGAGAGCGTCGGTCGCCCCAAAGAAGAACGGGCCCCCCGGCCGAACCGGAGGGCCCCGGGACTCCGAGCGGAACACCGCCGGCGCGGCGGCGCCCGTCTACTCCGCGCGCTCCGGAAGCGACTCCGATTCGAGCGTGAACTCGACTTCCTCTTCACGCCCGCTCTGGCCCGGGAGCGCGTAGCACACCCGGATGCTGCGTACGGCGGAACGGGGATCGGTGAGCGCGACCTCGAAGTCCAGGCTCTGATCCTGCGACACGATGCGCGTGCGCACGCGCTCGCCCGGCTCCGCCTCGGGGGCATCCGCGGGGTTACGGAACAACGTCTTCGTGGACTGCCGACCGGACTCGAGCTGCCGTGTCACCTTCACCTGCTTCAGCCAGTCGGGCTGGTAGTTCACGCCGTATTCGAATCCGCGTTGGTCCGCGCCGTGACCCTCGCGATTGTGTCTTGCCACCCGTTTCCTCCGGGCACGGGTTTTTCCGAAAAATCCGTAAACGAATGTTTCCCCTCTGGATCATGATTGTCAAGAATTTCTTGCGACCAGGGAGCCGAAACGCCCCATGCGGCAATGGTCCTGGCGATCCGGCCGGAAGCGATTTTTCCCACTCCCCGCTCGTGGCGACGAACGTTGGAGGACGAGAAAAACGCGCAGAGAGCCGATCGGTGATACGGAAGCCGGGACGGGGCGGTCGCCGGAGCGCGGTTCGTCCGTCTTGACCGCTTTCGCCGCCAGGTCGTACCTTGCCTCCACTCCAAGCCCATATCCTGCAATCACGTTCCGGCCTCCGCCCCCCCAAGGTGGAACGCCAGCCGAGCCGAACCCGCAGCCGACGGCGCACGCGCCGCTTCTCCTCTTTCCCACCTCTCTCGGTGCTTTCCGGGCCGTAGTCTCGCACCCCTCCCTCCGGAGTCCCTCCCGTGGACATCTCTGAGCTCAAGTGCAAGAGCGTCGGCGAGCTGCACGACATGGCCGAAGAGCTCGCGATCCAGAACTACGCCGGGCTGCGCAAGCAGGATCTGATCTTCCGCATCGAGCAGAACCTGCTCGAGACCGAGGTCGTCCTGCGGGGAGAGGGCGTGCTGGAGATCCTCCCCGAGGGCTATGGCTTCCTGCGCTCGCAGGACTGGAACTACCTGTACGGGCCCGACGACATCTACGTGAGTCCGTCCCAGATCAAGCGGTTCGACCTGCGCACGGGCGACACGATCCTCGGCCAGGTGCGTCCACCGAAAGACGGGGAGCGCTACCTGGCCCTTCTCAAGGTGGAGTCGATCAACACGCTCGACCCCGAATCGACCAAGCACCGCGTGACGTTCGACAACCTGCGCCCGCGCTACCCGGAGGAGCGCCTCCACCTGGAGCTCGAGGTGGACGGCAACCTCGCCACCCGGGTCATCGACCTCATCGCGCCGATCGGAATGGGACAGCGTGGGCTCATCGTCTCACCGCCCAAGGCGGGAAAGACGACGATCCTCCAGCAGATCGCCAACTCCATCTCGACCAACCACCCCGAGGTCCACCTCATCGTGCTGCTCATCGACGAGCGCCCCGAGGAGGTGACGGACATGGAGGAACACGTCGACGCGGAGGTGATCTCGTCCACCTTCGACGAGCCGGCCGAGCGCCACACGCAGGTGGCCGAGATGGTCATGGAGAAGGCCAAGCGCCTGGTCGAGCACGGGAAGAACGTGGTCATCCTCCTGGATTCCATCACCCGGCTCGCCCGCGCCTACAACGTGACCGTGCCCCACTCCGGGAAGATCCTGTCCGGCGGCGTGGACGCGAACGCGCTCCACAAGCCGAAGCGCTTCTTCGGCGCGGCGCGCAACATCGAGGACGGAGGCTCACTGACGATCATCGCCACGGCGCTCGTCGAGACCGGGAGCCGCATGGACGAGGTGATCTTCGAGGAGTTCAAGGGGACCGGGAACATGGAGCTGATCCTCGATCGGCACATCTCCGACAAGCGCGTCTTCCCGGCGATCGACCTGAACCGCTCCGGCACGCGCAAAGAGGAGCTGCTCCTCAGCGAGACCGAGCTCAACCGCGTGTACCTGCTCAGGAACTTCCTGGGCGACATGCCCGCCTCCGAAGCGATCGAGTTCCTCCTGAGCCGGATGAAGCGCACCGAGACCAACCCGGAGTTCCTCGACTCCATGGCGCAGGGAGGGTAGTTCGGGGAGGGGGACGCCCGGCGGGGTGGCCCTCGACTCGGAGCGGCTCCCGCGAACATACCCTCGGGTTCTGGACCATCTCCGGCCACGTGTCGCCGAATCCTCGCTCGGGCCACCCCGCCGGGCGTCCCCCTCCCCGCGCGGTGGTGCGAACCCACTTCGCGCTCGGGGACATCGGGGCTGCGCCCCTCGTCCCCGTCGCGGTCAGGCACCCCTGGATGCCGCAGGTTCGCAGGCGTCGGCTAGCCGCGGGAGTGGTTTCGCCGGACGCGAGGGTGGGCGGCGCAGCCGCCCACCGGCCCCCAGAGATCGGTGGTGGCCACCGGACGGCCGGAGTCCTGGACGAGTGGCGGACCGCGTGGAGGCGGACGCGCCCGCGCACCCCGAGCGAGGATTCGGTGACACGCGGGCAAAGGCGGTCCCGTATCACATGCTCATACGCGGGAGCCGCTCCGAGTCGAGGGGTGCGCGGGCGCGTCCGCCGCGCTACCCGGGAAGCTCGCTACTCGTCCAGGACGGAGGCGTACCTGGGGTTCACCACGAGCTCGCCCTCCTCGAAGATCTTCCGGTCCCACGGGAAGATCACCGTCGCGTCGGTCTCGAGCGCGAAGTAGTCGGGCTTGTAGCCCTGGGTGCGCGCGAAGCTGGTCGCGGTGCGCACCTCCGCGGGCCGCACGTCCCTGACGGCGGCCAGCGCCATGCGCAGCGTCTCTCCGGACGTGGCGATCTCGTCCACGAGCAGCACGCGCTTTCCCGCCGCCTGCGTCGGAGCTGCGGACAGGATCGCCGGGCGCTCACGCACCTGCTCGTCTCCCTCCTTGCGCGAGATCTTCATCGAATAGAAGTCCACGCGCAGGATCGACGCGACGACGGCGGCGGGAATGACGCCGGCCCGGGCGATGCCCACGACCAGGTCCGGCTGGTAGTCCCGAGCGACGCGAAGGGCGAGCGCCCTGCACAGCTCGCCGAACATGTCCCACGGCACGTCGAGGTAGTCCTTCGGCTGCGAAGAGAGCCCCGGAACCTGGAATGTGGGCGTGACCATGGTCCCAACCTACGGTAGGGGGGTGGGAGGATCAACGAGGCCGTGCTCCATGGGGCTCGGATTGACGCTTCCGTGACACCGCCCGATCCTTCCTCGCATGTCCGACGACCTCACCGCCGAAGCCGACCGCCGTCTCGAGGATGCGCTCGCGTCGACGGGCGCGCGCGATCCCCGTGAGTTCTACCGGGAGCGCCTCAAGGAGCTGAAGCAAGCCAACCCGGACGGCTACGCGGAGGCCGTCGCCTTCTACCGGGACGACCTCATCCCGGAGGTGGCGTCCGGGGAGGGCGATCCCCTCGTGGCGTGGACGGAATACGGGCGTCGTCTCGCCGAGGCCCTCGCCCCGGGGCGTACGGTCGCCGTCGACGTCACCGGTCGGGCCCACACCTACGAGCCGCCGGCGCCACGGGACCACCTGATCCTGCACCTCCCGGGCGGCAGGGGAGGGCGGGCCCTGCTCGTCGGCCTTCCCGCCGAGCTCACCCCGGCCCAGCGGGCGACCTACGACGTGCTCGTGTCGGGTCGGCAGAAGCTCCCCGGCTGAGTCGGTCGGAGAGACCCGCTACCGGTAGCCGGAGATCCGAACCGTCCAGCGGAAGCGGACGCGGCCGTCGCGTCCGCGCGTGGCAACCCGCGGGTCGGCGACGAAGAACGGCACGTCGAATCGGAGCCGCACGGGGGAGCGCCCCTCGCCCACCTCCACCCCCACCCCGGCGGACGCGTAGGGGTGGCGCCAACCGTCGAGCTCGTCCGCGACCGAGGGAGAGAGGATCGGCGGAGCGTCCGTCGGTTCCGGTGAAGAACCGACTCCCACGCCCGCGAAGACGTGGGGCCACGCTTGCAGGCCGAGCCCGAGGCGCATCGGGGCGCCCTCCGCTTCCGCGGTGAGCGTGACCAGCTTCGGGAGGGAGAGCCCGGGATGATAGCCGAGGATCTGCCCCCCTCCGGAAACCCACCCCTCCTCGTCCCAGAGCGCGCCGGCGCTCCGCATCCACGGATCGGACAACGCCACCAGCGGATCGCCACCGGAGAGGAACATCTGGCGCTCCCGCGGGGCGCCCGCCGCGCTCTGCGCGTCGCCATGGCGCGCCACCGTGGCGCCCGCGAAGAGGCGGAGGGCCGCGCTCCATCCATCGCGCGCGGAAGCCCGGAGCTCGCCGGTCATCGTGCTGCGCGCGTAGACGCGATCGTCGGTCGAGAGGCCGGCACCCAGGCCGACGTCCACGCTCCACGGTCCCCCCTCCTGACGGAAGCCCAACTCGCCCTCCACCTCCCCGTGCGACGCGGGCGTCCACCGCCCGGGAACCACGTACTCGCCGCCGTAGACGCCGGCCACGGTCAGCGAGGCGCGCGCGAAGCGTCGGGGCGCGCTGAGCGGCATCGCGCTCACGTCCCTCTCTCCGACGAGCCGGAACAGGCCGCGTCCCTCTCCGGCGAACCCCTCGACGCTCATCCCGAACCTCGGCCGGTCGAAGAGGATCGGGTTCTCCAGCAGGAAGTAGAGCGAGCCGGGATCCACGGCGGACGACGCGCCGCCCACGCCGGCCGCCTCGATGCCCGGCGCGCCGACGCGTACGAGCGCCCTGCGGATGTCGCCCATGTAGGCGGTACGCGCCTGAACGCCGCCCACGATGCCCCCGGCGTCGTTGAACCATGCGAGGGGGAAGAACCGGAGGGCGGCGCGATCCCTGTAGGCCGGCACGCTGCCGAGCGGATCGTCCAGCCCGCGCGCGTACACCGAGCCGCTGAGAGGGCCCGCGGGCCAGGCGTTGTCGAGGGCGTTCCAGTCCATGGTGACGAGGCCCGGGTCGAGCCGGACGCCCGTGGGACGGAACGGGGTCCGGATCACGTGCTCCGCGTGGAGGCGGTCACCCGGGACGACCGTGTCGTGCACCATCCCCTCTCCCATGAGGCGGATGGGCAGGGGCATGCGCATCTCTCCCCGCCGCGCGACGTCGACGCGCGTGACCCATGCGTCCCGTTCCCGGCGGACGTCCACGCCGTCGAGCCCGTAGTCCACGACGCCGTTCGTGTGCAGCCACTCGCCGAAGAACCAGTCGAGGTCCCGCCTGAGCACCTCCTCGGCCACGGACTGGAAGGCGTGCTGGTCCACATGGCGGAACTCGTAGCGCTCGAAGAAGGTGCGCGTGATCTCCATCATCTTCTCGGGGCCGGCCATCTCGCGGAGCATCCAGAAGATCAGCGCGCCCTTGGTGTAGATCATGGCGCTGTAGATGCCCATCTCGGAGTAGCGCTCGGCCTGGAGCGTCACGGGCTCGGCCTTCCCGCGCAGCTCGAGGTCCAGGACGCGGCTCTCGTTGCCGAGCCACTGCGAGCGTCCCGCGCCCCGCTCCTCGAAGAACCATGCCGTCTGGAACGAGGTGAAGCCTTCGTCCAGCCACCCCTCGTACCACTCGTTGTTGGCCAGGATGCCGAACGTGTAGATGTGGCCGACCTCGTGGAGGATGAGGCTCTGCGAGGCCCCGCCGTTCATCACCATCATCGGGAACTCGGTGCCGCCACCCTCGATGCGGTGGACGTTGGTCACCTGGGGATAGGGGTAGGGCCCGAAGACCACGCTCAGCCACTGCAGGGCGGTCTCGGTGCGCCGCACCGCCTTCCCGTCGCCCCACTCCTCCCGGTCGCCAGGTTGGTAGAGCACGTGGATGGCGGTCCCGTTCCACGATCCCTGCTCGTAGATGTAGTCCGGGCTCGTCGACCAGGCGAAGTGGTGGACATTCTCCGCGTGCCAGCGCACCCGCTTGCGGCCCGCGGCCGCTCCGCCGTCCAGGAGCCCGAGGGGGCGGGCGGGCGCCAGATCGCGCTGCGCCGGGATGCCGCACGTGCGCACGCCGTCGCGCTCGACGCACGGGGGGCCCTCCGTGGCTCCGTACCAGTCGCGCTGCAGATCCACGGTCCCGGTGCCCGGCGCCGCGGCCGACGCCCATCCGGGGTCTCCCTCGACCGGCACGCCGGTGGCCCCGATCACCTGATCCGCCGCCAGGTCGAGCGTGACGTCGTACGTGGCGAACTCGCTGTAGAACTCGCCCTGCCGGTAAAGCGGGTGGTCGCGCCACCTCTCGAGGTCGTACACCGCCACACGCGGATACCACTGCGCGAAGTCGTAGTGGCGGCCCCTTCGCCCCTGCCTGCGGGCGACCGTGGAAGGTCGGGCCTTCCAGTCGTAGTCGAGCACGATGCCAGCCCCGGGGGGCAGGGGCTCGGGAAGCGTCAGCCGCACCACGGTGGAGTCCGGGGCGTAGGGCCAGGAGACCCGCACGGCCTCGCCGTCCACGGTCACCCGCTCCAGGCGCTCGAAGCCCTGGTCCGCGGGTGCCAGGTCCTGGAAGGTGCGGATGCCGTGCTCGAGGTCCGCCCGTGCCCACGCGGAGTTCGGGCGGAAGGCGTTCAGGTA
>Ga0307424_1000242_pt1 | contig 28509 bp, 22 predicted proteins | sample SalMarWE160320MG_FD_202157 | JGI IMG/M metagenome (GOLD analysis project Ga0307424, IMG submission 202157) | Salt marsh sediment microbial communities from the Plum Island Ecosystem LTER, Massachusetts, United States - WE1603-20 | ecosystem: Environmental > Aquatic > Marine > Intertidal zone >... | reverse complement strand
GGCCCGTGAGAGGTTGTCTAAGGCAACATCAAAAAGGAGCTTGGCTGATCGCCGGTAACTCAACGTCAGTTTTAAGTGACTGATAATTAGTAATCGCAACTGCTCTTCGGGGGTGGTGCCATCGTCTTCCTCTAAGTGCTTGATGGGCTCAATTATCTGCTCCATCTCTTCCCGAAGCACCTCAAAGAGGATTTCTTCTTTGTTGGGAAAGAAGTTGTAGATATTTGCGGGTTTGCAGCCGTAAGCGGCTGCTATATCCCGCATGCTTGTTGAGTTATACCCTTTTCTCCAGAAAAGCGTCCTCGCCTTATCCAATATTTTTCTATATGGGGTCTTTTTTGGCATCTGGACTCCGATGTTTTCTCTTTGCAAGGGAAATCTTAGTGCCTGGTCATCAAGAATTCTTGTAAAAAAAGAATGCCTTTGTCCAAGGGCGGAGGCAATCAGTTTGTGAATGGCTGTTGACGTCAGTTAACGGCCGCTAATTAACCGTATACAGAGATCATTTACTCGCTGTCAAGAAAAAAGAAAGACGGCCCTCTCCGCATCATCCTAAGGCTATCTCTTCTGTCATGGGCTGTCTCACTTTGGCTTTTCGCGGATTGTTCTGTACCCCTATTCACTTTCTGCGAATTCACAGACGGCGTTCTTGAGAGCTACGCCCCGGTCGGTGTTCACCCTCACCAGGCACCGCCCCTTGTCGACCCAACACTGTGTAGTCAGGGTATCCCCCGGGTAGACAACATTGGAAAAGCGCGCCGTAAAGCTCCTGAAGTGACCCACGTCACCGCTCAATACGCCGTTTACGATTGCCCGAACTGCAAAGCCGTAGGTGCAGAGGCCGTGGAGAATCGGACGGTCAAACCCACCTCGCCCGGCTGCTTCCGGGTCTAAGTGCAGAGGGTTCAGATCACCACTGAGTCGATACAGGACGGCCTGGTTTTCGGCAACCTTAACAGAGAGGGTGAGGTCCGGTTCAACACCTTCAGGGGGGTCCAAGGGTTCCGCCTTTGGTCCCGGATCTCCGCCAAAGCCACCTCCGCCAAGGTAGAATATCGCCCAGTTGGCATCGTAAAGATGATTTCCGTCCTCGGTACGACCTGTAACATGGATATGAAAAACAGCGCCTTTTCCCTTGTCGTAGATATCCGTTACTTCACCCACCTGAATTAATCTCCCTTCAGGGGGAAAAGGCCGGGAAAGACGGATGGTCTGCTCGCCGTGGAGCATCCGGGACCATTCAATATCCTCCCCCACGTATGGAAAGGCCCTGATAGCCGGTACCACACAGAAGCTCGGCAATACCTTTATCCCACCAGGAGCGTTTTCATACACAAAGGAGAGTTCGGCGGCGGACGCACCCACGCCCAAGGCATAGAGGGCCACGTCTCTCCAGGTATATTCAAAAACGACCGGCTCGCTCTTCCTACCGATAACGCCAAGGTCTACTTCAGGCATACTCAATCTCCTTAAGCAGTTTCCGAACGAAAACTATGATTTTTCGTTCAGGCACTAACTATTCTTCCGAGTAGTCGTACCAACCCTTTCCCGTCTTCTCCCCATATTCGCCCCTCATGTAATGCTCCACGAGCCTGGGATGGGGAAGCAACGAACGGTCACCGGAAGCCTTAAAGGCCTCCATATCCATGGTATAGCCCAGATCGATCCCTGTCAGGTCCTGGAGACGAAACGGCCCCATTGGATGACCGGCGCCATAGACACAGGCCTTGTCAATATCTTCGTATGAAGCCACACCCATCTCTAAAAGCCATTGCGCTTCACGAATAATGGCACCAAATATTCGGTTTAAGAGAAACCCCTCCACCTCCTTTTTGACATGCACAGACACCTTGTTCAGTCTTTTGCATAGATCCATCGAAATCTGTGCGGTTTCATCCGACACATGTGGACCCTGCACCACCTCCACAAGCTTCATGACCAGGGCCGGATTAAAGAAGTGGACATTGACAACTTTTTCGGGCCGGGCGGTCGCATCCGCAATCCGGGAACTGACAATGGCAGAGCTGTTGGTGGCCAGGATTGCATGTGGAGGCGCGATTCTGTCAAGATCTGCAAAGAGCTTTCTCTTGACATCAACAACTTCAATGACCGCTTCGATAACATAGTCGGCCTCTTTGACCGTTTCCTCCAGGCTTGAAGTGAAGGTCAGGTTTTTACGCGCCTGTTCAGCCTGCTCTGCAGTCAACCTCTCCTTTTCCACACGCCCGGGCAGATACCGGTCAACAAAGGCCTCGGCCTTTTTCAGTGTGGCCGCATCGCTGTCCGTGCAGATGCTCTTATAGCCGTGGATGGCACACAGGGTAACAATCTGGTGCCCCATATTCCCGGCCCCCACAACGCCAATGGTTTTTATATCATCAATGTTCATCTCTTTACTCCTTTCTTTATTTTCTGTAGATTAATGCGGAAAAGCCGAAACCAAAGACACCTCGCGCAAAGACGCCAAAGCGCAAAGAACTAAAAAAATTGAAAAACTATTGTACATCATCCGAAAAGCCGATCAAATACGATTACGCTCCTTGGGTTTAATGACCACAGCCGGTTTGGTCCTTTGGGAATATTTAAAACCTTCAGCCTCCCTCGATTTGCCGTACTTATCTTCCAGTTCGCGAAGCGGCCCGGCATCCAATGCCCTGACCGGACAGGCCTCGACACAGTTGGGAAGCTTTCCTTCCGCGAAGCGGTCCAGACAATAGTTACACTTTCGCATCCTGGCCCCCTTTTCAGGACCAAACTGGGGGGCGTTGTAGGGGCAGGCCTTGAGGCATTTCTCGTCACACTCATCATTACCAAGGCAGGCATCGCTATCTACAAAAACGATTCCGTCTTCTTTCCTTTTTATTATGGCGCCTGCAGGACAGGCCGGTACGCACACCGGGTCAGTGCAGTGCCAGCAGGGTGCAATCATGTAACTCACAGAGGGATCAGGAAACTTCCCTTTCTCGGTGTATATGACGCGCATCCAGTTCTCAGGTCCTGCAGGTATGTCGTGCCAGTCCTTGCAGGCGACTCTGCAGGCACTGCATCCGGTGCAACGGGTCTGGTCGAAGTAAAAACCGATCTGCACGATATAGCCCTCCTTTAAGCCTTCACTACTTCAACAAGGCATGTGTTCATAACAGCGGCTCCACCACCCGAGTACGCGTCTTTGGTCAGCGTATTGGCGCAACCACCGCGGTCGATCCCGTTTTCGTCCGGATCATACCAGGCGCCCTCAAAGATGGAAATCACCCCCGGAATGATTCTCTCCGTGACCCAGGCGGTAATGGCCACCTTGCCGCGGCCATTGAATACATAGACCTCGTCCCCATCCCTGATCCCCCGTGCTTCCGCGTCAACCGGGTTGATCCAAACCCGGTGAGGTTCCACCTCCCTCAGCCATTCCACTTTGTACAGATCAGAGTGCACCCTATTTTTAGGATGAGGGGTGAGGAGTTGAAGTGGATACTTCTCGAACAGGGAATCCTTGCGGTCCTCAGGGGTACTCATGTACATGGGGATAGGTGGACAGAGAGGATTATTCAGATTTGCTGCGCGCTGGGAAAATATCTCGATCCTGCCCGATGGTGTGAGAAAAGGCTTATTTTCAATATCCTCTATCTGCTCCCTGAAAGCTACGATAGGTTCAGGGAGACTCACTCGATGAATCCCCTCCCTCTTGAACTTCTCATAGTCTGTAATCTGGGGTCCTGTCTCCGGATTCTTCTCCACAAACATCCTGAGCCATTCATCTTCAGAATAGGGGTTGAAATCTTTAATCCCGAGCCGCTCTGCCAGGTCGCTTATAATATCAAAATCAGACTTGCACTCGCCTAATGGTTCGATGGCACGGTTGACAAACGTGTAGTAGGGGCCCGAGGGCCACGGGCGGGTCAAGTCGCTCCTTTCGGCCGCACTGGTCACCGGCAGGACCAGATCGGCGTACTTTGCCTGTGGGGTCATGAACAGTTCGTTGACGGCAAAGAACTCAAGCTTTTTAAGGGCCCGCGCTGCCTTGTTGCTGTTGCCTGTCTGATTCAAATAGTTATTACACATGGACCACATCATTTTGATGTCCGAAGGATAGCCCCCCTCTTTGCCTTTGAGGATGGCGTCAAAGATCTTGTTTATGTGTACCCGTTTAACAACCCTGATGCCAATGTCGAGAGTCCCCTTAACGTTGGGCCCATCCAGTTCAAAGGGGTTCTTCCCGGGTGGTATGGCAGACATGCGAAACATATGACCCACCGGGATACCCATCAGACCGCCCCCCGCACTGCCGCCTTGCCGTCCCACGTTTCCGGTCATGGCACACAGTGTCATTGCGCACCGGTTATACTGCTCGCCCATGGCACTTCGCGCCGGACCCTGGCAGTCCATCAGCGCTGCAGGCCGGGTAGTGGCGTAGACCCGGGCCAGCCGCTCAATGGTAGACGCGTCCACACCCGAGATTTCGGAGGCCCAGGCAGGGGTCTTTTCCACACCGTCCTCCCGGCCCATGACATATTGCTCGAATTTGTCGAACCCTACTGTGTATTTATCGAGAAAGGCCTGGTCGTAGAGATTCTCCCGGATCATCACGTTGGCCATTGCCGCCATCATGGCCGTATCCGTCCCCGGGAAGATGGGGATCCATTCATCAGCCACTGTTGCCGCAGTGTCGTGATACCTCGGATCTATTGCGACGATCCTGGCGCCATTCTCCTTGGCCTTGATCAGATGATACATGGTGTTGGTGCCGGAGATCATCCGCGCAGGGTCCCAGCCCCAAAGGATGATCAGCTTTGAGTTGAGCATGTCCTCCCTGCTGTGACCGACCATGACCGAGCCGTACTGGACCAGTGAGGCCCAGACCGCTCCCTCGGAAGAGATGTTTCCGTAGTGCGTTACAAACCCTCCGAACTGGGTCAGGAGCCGGGATGCGGCAAACCCCGCGTTATGAAGACTGGCCAAGTAGCCACCGCCGGTGGCAAGAAAGATCCCCCGGTTCCCATAGGTCTCCTTTACCCTTATTAGCTCACCGGCCAATGTGTCATAGGCCTCGTCCCAGGAAATCCGCTCGAACTTTCCCTCACCCCTGGCGCCCGTCCTTTTTTGGGGATACATAAGCCGCTCCGGGTGGTGAACCATCTGGCGGTAGGCCCGGCACCTGAGGCAGGTCCTGAGTTGACCGGGCTCGGAGAAATCATCACCCTCCACCCGGATAATTTTGTTATCTTTAACGTGCAGTCTGAGGGGACATCTGCCGCCACAGTCGAAGGTGGATGTGGTCCGGACAATTCTCACCTCTCCGCCGCTGATATTCGGGCCAGGCCGTTCTTTCAGATTGTCTTCCATCGCTTTCTCCAAATATATGAGATAAACAATTTAAAACTTGGCTTGATCAATAGATATTGACAGGACCAACTCCGCATTCCGCATTCCGCAATCCAAAATCACTACACCTCCAAATACTTCTCCCGGATCTCCGGTTGGGCATCCAGTTCTTCAACGCTTCCTGAAAAGGCAAGAAAGGCCTTTCCCATCAGATAAATACGATGGGCGAGGGACATGGCTACTCTGAGGTTATGCTCCACAAACAGGATTGAAACCCCGAGTTTGTTGATGTCTTCAAGGATATCTCGGACCTCCTTGACCATGAGGGGAGCCAATCCTTCTGTGGGTTCATCCACGAGCAGGAGATCGGGGTTGCCCATCAATGTGCGGGCTATGGCTAACATCTGCTGCTCGCCGCCCGAGAGATGGGCGCCTTTCTGTCTGGTGTGGCCTTTCATAAAGGGGAAATGTTCATAGATCCGTTCGAGCGTCCAGGTGTTGCCGTTCCCACCCTCGCCGACCCGTCCGGCCTTAACTCCCATCATCAGGTTTTCGAGCAGGGTCAGCCTCGGAAAGATCCGTCTCTCCTCAGGCACATAACCGATCCCGGCCCTGGCCACCTTGTGCGGCAGACATCCCGTCAGATCCCTGCCCTTATATCTGACCGATCCCGACCTCGGCCTGACCAGACCCATGATGCTCTTCAGGGTTGTGCTCTTTCCCATGCCGTTTCGACCCAGAAGCGCCACAAGATCACCCTGGTCAACGGCCAGGGACATATCCTGCAGGGCATGACTCTCACCATAATAGGTGTTGAGATGATCAACTTCGAGAAGCATCCTTATTCCTCCATCTCGCCCAAGTAGGCATTTTTGACATCCTGATTCTCCCTGACTTCATCAGGGGTCCCTGTAGCGAGGAGCCGCCCTAAATGGAGCACCGTAATACGGTCTGCCAAGGAGAAAACCACATCCATATCATGCTCGATAATAACAACGGTCTTACCCTCTGTAATCTTCCTGATCAACTCCACTGCATAATGGGTCTCGTCCTTGGACATCCCTGCAGTGGGCTCGTCAAGCATAACCAGGTCCGGGTCGGAGGCCAAGGCCATACTGATCTCTAAAGAACGATGTTTGCCGTATGACAGCATACTGGCCGGGATATCCCGTTCTCCATCAAGGTTTATCCTTTTGAGGACCTGGTCGGTCTCTTCCGTTATATCCCCCATCTTGTCTAATTTTCGAAAAAGGTTGAACCGGACCCCCCTTTTTGAAAGGATCCCCATACGGATATTCTGAAAGGCCGTCAACCTGGTAAAGGTGCTTGTGATCTGAAATGAACGCCCCATACCGAGCCGCACTAATTGGTGGGGTTTAAACCCCGTTATTTTCTTCCCCTTGAAAAAGACATCACCGCTGGTCGGCTTATAGGTCCCTGTAATGACGTTGAAAAGCGTGGTCTTACCCGCGCCATTGGGCCCGATAAGGGCGTGCCGCTCGCCCTCCTTGACCTCTAATTGGACATCAAAGAGGACATCCAGTCCGCCGAAATCGTGGCATAAACCGTTTGTTTCAAGGATACTCATGAGTTGGCCTCCGTTGTTGCCCTGTTAGATCGTCTGCTTGACCATTTTTCCTTGACAACCCTGTATAAACCCACAAAACCCATGGGCGCAAACAGGATCACCAGGATAAGGATCACGCCAACAACCAGTTCCACCCGTTCCGTGTACCGGGTGGTCAATTCATCTAATATTCCAAAGATGGCAGATCCCCAGATCGGACCGAAAAAACTGGCCACTCCCCCGATCATGGTCATCAATACCGGCGCAAAGGAGGTCATGACGTGGAATGCGCCATCGGCTGAGATGAGGTTTTGAAAAAGGGCGTAGATCGACCCGGCGACCCCGGCAAACGCTCCGGAAAATATCAGAATGACCGCCTTGGTCTGGGGAACCTTGAATCCCAGGTAGTCGACCCGGTTGGCATTGTCGCGAATACCCACCATAACGCTGCCGAGAGGGGTTTTGGTAAAGAACCAGAGCACCCAGATGCTCAGAATGATCACGGCCATAGCAAAGTAGTAGAAATTCAGAGGATCCGTCATGTCGACGGAGACCACACCGGGGATAGTGAACGGGGGGATGGGGAATCCCCCGACGCCATCCTCTCCCCCGGTGAGATCTCTCAATTTCAGGGCCAGGACATATAAAAGCTGGCCAAAGGCCAGGGTCAGCATGGCAAAGGCAGTGCCGCTTACCCTGACCAGCAGGGGACACAGGATCAGGGCAAGGAGAATGGCGGCCAGAGCGCCGATCCCTACCGCCGGCAGAAGGGCCAGGCCCTCTATACGACTGAGGGCTATGGCCGTACCGTAACCCCCAACGCCGAAGAACATGGCATGGCCAAAGCTGAGAAGTCCGGTAAAGCCAAGCAGGAGGTTAAAGCTGACGGAAAACAGGGCAAAGATTGCAAATATTACAAAGACATTCGTATCGTAGATGCCGAAGAGCCACGGGTAGAGAAGGAGAATAACGAGCCCGGCAATCCATAAGATCCATCTGAATATTCTGATCATGCTTCTCTCTCCCCAAAAAGACCCGTAGGTTTGATCGCCAGGACAATGGCCATAAATGCAAACATCAGGACCGGCGCGAGCTGTGAAACAAACTGAATGCCATAGGAATTCAGCAACCCGAAAATGATTGAGACGATGAAGGCGCCCCCGAGACTCCCCAGCCCTCCGGTAACCACCACCACAAAGGCATCCATACCGATCTGATCTGCCAGTCCCGGAAAGACCGTCAAAATGGGGGCTATGGCCACTCCTGCAATCCCGGCGAGCCAGGTACCTGTTCCAAAGACGAACATAAACACCAACGGAGTGTTGATTCCGAGGGCACTTACCATATCGGCATCTGAAACTGCCCCACGCACAATCATACCTAATCGGGTCTTGTAGAGGAGCAGGGCCATAATACACAGGACCACGAGGGCCAGCGCAATAATAAAGAGGCGATAAATCGGATAATCTAGGCCCCCAATGTTTACAAGCCCATGGAGGACCGGAGGGATCTTGACCGGGAGGCTCTCGGTTCCCCAGTAAGCCTTTACCCCGTCCAAGATGATCATGCTGATACCCACCGTCAGAATAAGCTCTCCGATATGCCCGAAGGCGTGTACCTTTCTGAGGAGAAACCGCTCACAGATGATTCCGAAAATGGCTACCGCGACCGGCGCAGCTAACAGGGCCAGCCAGAAATTTCCGGTCCAGGCCAGGACCTGGAAGCAGAAATAGGCGGACAGCATAAAAAAGGAGGCATGGGCGAGATTTAAAATTCCCATCATACCAAAGATCATTGTGAGACCGGATGCCACAAGAAAAAGCACCATCCCGTATGCGAGCCCGTGTATACCCTGGGCAACGTACATGGCGGTAGTGGGGTCCATCAGTTTAACCTCCTGTTACCTAACCCGGATAAACCCGCCATAGGCGGACAAGCCGGAAAAGAAAAAGTCTCACGCAAAGGCGCAAAGACGCAAAGGAAACCTACAGTCTATTCGCAACAAACCTTGTCCAACCTTCTGTGAATGTGATACGCCGCATCAACAACGATCTTCGCAATTTCATTCTAAAGTGATCGGTTCAGGTTTTCCAATTTTCTTTGAAGCGCGGGACCGGGTGGCCCGCGCTTCGATGGCCTCTACTGACATCTTTTGAGTTTCATGTCCATGAGCGGCTCCACCTTGTCGGCCGGTATCTTGAAAATAGGCCCGGCATTGGAGCAACCCTTGAAATAATAAAACGGCGGAATATTGAAAGACTGCCTCTGCTGGACGGGCGGGACATACTCAATAGCAGCCAGGTCCTGTATCGTCTTATGGTCGCAGGGCCTCATGGTTAGAACTTTCCCGTTGACATACTGATAGCTATCCCCCTCCCACACCTTGATGATCTTTTCAGGATCCGTACTTCCGGCCCTTTCAATAACACTCAGGAGCCAATAGGTCTGCTGTGTATAAGAACCTATGTTTCCAGCCGGATGTTTGTACAGCCAGGTATTGTAGGGCGCCGTCCATTTATTCTTCCACAGATCATTCCACGCCATATAGGCTTTCACTTCGTTATGTGTCTTGAAAGCAGGATTCGGGGCCGCATACTGGTTAATATTAAGCAGGCCGTCGGTGCCTTCAACCCCGACTTCATGAAGGAAATTGGGTTCGTCTAAAAATGTGTTGATAAAGGGGAGTTTTATACCCATTTGCCTTGCCTGCTTGAGGAGATTGGCAGCATCGGGGATCCAGTCGCCGGTGTATATGGCCTCGGCCCCGGAGGCCTTTACCTTTGTCAGAAAGGGGGCGAAGTCTTTCAGGAAGAGCTTGTGGTAGTCCTCTCCCACGATCTTGCCCTCGGGAAAATACTCCTTGAGACCGTTTTTGAACCCCTTTGCCATGGAGTGACCGAACAGGTAGTCCTGGCAGAGTATATAGAACTTGGTCTCTTTCTTTCGTATCTGGCCGTAATAATAGGCTGCGGAACGTCCGATCTGGTCGCACGAAAAGGAAGTCATAAAGGAATAACGGGTGAAATTTGTAGCGTCGTAGAGTTCATCGGAAAGCGCGGCCGTACATTGGGCAATGACCTTGTATTTCTTTGCGACCTGGTTGATGACCTTCATGACGTGGCTGCCGTTTGTTCCCCACAGCACATGAACCTTTTCCTTGAGGACCATCCTTTCACATACCTTTTTGGCAACCGCCGGCTTGGATTGGGTGTCCGCCTTAATCATCTGGACCATCTTCTTCTTCCCGTCAACCAGGATTCCGCCCCTCTTGTTGATGTCATGGGCGGCCCACAGCGCAGAGATCCAGTAGATTTGTCCCACAACCGCCGCCGGACCGGAGAAGGATGCTACGATAGCTATTTTGATGGTATCTCCGGTTGGGATAACCGGGTTATTGGGGTCAAAATCGTACATATCGCCCATTTTACTGGCGTCAAATCTGGCATTTACCTCAGCCATGGCCTGGGGCACACCCAGCAGGCACAGGCAACAGAAAACGATAATCACCGAAAAGATCTTTCTGAATGTTTTCATCTTTCTCTCCTTTTCATGTTAATGGGTAACGGGTTGAACCGGCACAAAAGATGCCGAAAACGAGCTCTTTATCTAATCTCACCCCCTTTCGCCAAAGATCTTTTGTTGATGATGACTGCGGTTTAGTGTGAAAATCATCCAAATCTAACCTAAAACCTATTTCACCTCTTTACGCCTTCCTTTTTTTCAACAGATTTGAGAAGGTGTTCATACTCTTCCCTGACGAGTTTGCGATAAAGATGGTAGAAGAAAAGGCTCATGATTTCAGTAAACATTACACCCTTCTTCACCAACTCCTCTGAAGTCAACCGCTCCAGGCTGGACCGGTAGTAGCCCTTTTGGGATCTTTTCACATATTCCCGGATAAAATCGGCAATATGCCTCAGATCCTCGGGATTGTAACCATCCTTAGGACCAAAGCCGGTGCGGTCAATGTCAACCAGCAGTTTGCCGATAATCACGTCATCCTGGAGATAAACCGGCTCGCCATCCCTTAACTCAGCGGCGATGACACCCCACTCTTCCATCTTGGCGAGCCATTTTCGTCCCAGTCCGGTCGCCTCCCGAAAGGCCTCTTTACCAAAAATCTCGGTTGAAAGAAGCCGATCAATGGGTCTGAAGTGTTGGCTCAGAAATTGAAACGAGGATTTTTCTGATCTGGATTGCTTTTTCAGATGTTTAATGATCTTTTTGATTAGGGAAAGGGGAAGGAAATAGTCGTCCTGGAGTCTCTTGATGATGCGGATCTGCTCTACATAGCTTTCATTATAATCCGCCTTATTCTTCCCTGTCTTACGGGGTTTCCGGAGGACCCCTTCTCGGACATAGTAATGAATGGTCTCTTTGGACACCCCCGTGCATCCGGCAAGTTCGCTGATCTTCACTTCTCTCCCCTCCGTGTCAGGTTGAAACCTGACAGACAGGAAATTGATCACAAAGGTATATGTTTGAGAGCTATTTCAAATTATGGGAAATGTCAATAACAAAATCGAGAAGATAAATCCTTCCAAAAAAATTTTTACTTGACAGTATTATCAATGGTATTCTATCTATCCTTAACTGAGTATGTAGTCACGCTCCATGCTGAGTGTGTAGCGATGCTATATTAATAAAAATCCCCCTTAATGTAGCTTGCTGAGGTTCCATAATCCAAGCGTCGACACCCTGAGTACTGCACTGATTTGTGGAACATTGTTCGTTTTCCGGAACTTTACTCATTTTTGAATTGAGCACCCTGTAATGCCCTCTTTTCCTTTATGGATGGGCGCTAATTTCTACCGCGAAGGAGAGAAAAAATATGGGGAACAGACCGTGGCAACGACACTATGACTATGACGTACCCACAACCATTCGCTATCCCAGGATTCCTGCCCATGATCTGATGCAGGTCTCAGTCAATGCCTATCCTGACAAAGCGGCTTTGAACTTCTACGGGACCGAGACAACCTTCTGGGAGTTACGGGAGCAAATTCTGTTCATGGCCAATGCCCTTGCAGCCCTGGGGGTCAAAAAAGGCGATCGGGTAGGCACCCACCTCCCTACCTGCCCCCAATACGTTATAGCCTATCACGCGATTTTGCACCTGGGGGCCATCGTCGTAAATCTGAATCCCATGTACACCGCTGACGAATTAAAGGCCCTGGCGCAGAACACGGGGATCACCACGCTTTTTACCTTTGATATGGTCCTTCCGAACATCAGATCCCTCTGCGGGAGTGTTGAGATCCCTCGTGTCATCATCACCCGGGTTACGGACTATATCAATGGTTTCGACCAAAGCACTCCGGAAGAAATGGATCTGGAAAAAGGCTGGCATCATTTCTCTCTGCTCCTCAAAGGGTGTTCCGATAAAAGGGTCCCCCGGGTTGAGATCGCTCCCGAAGACCCCGCACTGATCCAGTTCACAGGGGGGACCACCGGTATCCCTAAAGGGGCGGTCCTTACCCACGCAAACGTGGTGGCAGCTACTATTCAGATCTCGCTTTGGGGAGGGAACATAGCAAAGCTGACGCCTCCGGAGAGAAGGTATGTTATGGCCGTGCTACCCTATTTCCATGTTTATGGTACGATCGTGGTCATGAGCTGGGCACTTTTTAACTGCACCACTCAGATACTGGTCCCCCGGTTTGAAATCAATGAATTCATGGGCATCCTGGAGGGCTTCCAGGAGATCACCTTTTTTCCCTCTGTCCCGACCATGATCAATGCCATCATAAATCACCCGAAGGCCGCCGGGATGAACCTTGACCGGAAACTGGGCATGCTCAACTCAGGTGCCGCACCCATGCCGGTGGAATTGATCGACCAGATCGAGGATATGGGGATTTACTATCATGAAGGCTGGGGCATGACCGAGACCACCTCATTAGGGATCAGCAACCCTAATCTGGGCCTCAATAAGGTCGGGAGTATTGGAATCCCCTGGCCGGATACGGATGTCAAACTCGTGGATGTGGAGGAGGGAAAAGAGGAGGTTCCGAAGGGCGAGCCGGGAGAGATCATGATCAAGAGCCCTCTGGTCATGCAGGGCTACTGGAATAACCCTGAAGAGACGGCGGGGCAGATGAAAGAAGGGTGGCTATATACCGGCGACATTGCTGTTCAGGATGAGGACGATTATTTCTTTATTGTGGACAGAAAAAAGGATATGATCATCGCCGGCGGATATAACGTCTACCCACGGGAGATAGACGAGGTGCTTTACCAGCACCCGAAGATCAAGGATGCCTGCGCCATCGGAGTCCCTGACGAGTACCGGGGTGAAACCGTAAAGGCTTTTATTGTCCCGAATGAAGGGGAAATCGTTACTGAAGAGGAGGTGTTTGAATTCTGCAAGGAAAAGCTGGCACCTTATAAGAGGCCAAAGATAGTGGAATTTCGTAAAGACCTCCCCAAATCACCAGTAGGCAAGATCCTACGGAAAAAACTCAGGGAAGAGGAAGAGGCCAAGAAGAATTGAAAATCGGCAATTGAAGATTGAAGATTGAAAAATTAAGGTAGCGCATTGCAGCATTTATGGGAACCGCACAAGGCAAAAAAAGCCGTCCCATTCACGGTGGGGTTTTTGGGATCAATTTTCAAACCATAGAAGGAGTTAAAAACTATGAAGACAGAATACAAAACTGTAAAGGTGGCGCTCAGAGATGGTGTGGCCGTAATCACTATTGACAGCCCGCCGGTAAACCAGATGTCGCCGCAAATGGGCCAGGATTTTGGCGAAGCCATAACAGAGGCCTTTGGCAATAACGAGGTCAAGGCTATTGTCCTGACCGGCACGGGGAAGAATTTCATCGCGGGCGCTGATATTACTCAGCTCCAGATGGTGAAGAACAGGGATGATATTTTTGGGGTGGCCTCGCAGGGCGCCCGCTTTCTCAGCAGTATCGAAGTCGGTCCCAAACCGGTGGTCGCCGCGATAAACGGGAACTGTTTGGGGGGCGGCCTGGAGACGGCAATGGTCTGTCACTACCGCGTAGCTGCCAAGGGGGTCAACTTGGGGCAGCCCGAAGTGCAGATCGGCCTCATCCCGGGCGCCGGTGGCACCCAGAGGCTGCCGAGGCTCATCGGGCTTCCCAATGCCCTGGAAATGATCGCCATCGGAAAACCGATAAAGGCTGAAAAGGCCTACTCCAGGGGACTTGTGGATGAAGTTGTAACACAGGAAGAGCTGCTGAACACCGCTATAAAAGCTGCAAGGCGCTTTATCTCAGGTGAACTCAACCTCAAAATCCGGATGACCCGCAACAGGAATGACCGGCTTCCCAGCGCGGCAGAGAAAAAGGCCTTTCTCGATGTCTCCAAGATGATGACCGCGCAGAAGGCCAAGGGTTATATAGCGCCCTTCAAGGCGATCGAGGCCTTTGAGAAGGGTCTCAGCTATGATATTGACAAAGATATCGAGATGGAAGTGGGCCTGTTCAGCGACTGTGCGGTCACTGACGTGGCCAAAAACCTCATCGGCATATTCCTCAACACCCGGGCCGCAGGTAAGCTCCCCCGGATCAAGGGGCTTGAACCGGCAAAGATCAAGAAGGTCGCCATGTTAGGAGGAGGCGTCATGGGTTCAGGGATCGTTAACCTGCTGCTCAAGGGGGGGGTTGATGCGGTGCTCTGGGATATCAATGATGAAGCAATCGATAAGGGAGTGGGTGCCGTACGCAAGACCTTTGCATATCCCATCAAGAAAAAGAAGATGAAACCGGCCGACCTGGACAACATGATTGATAATCAACTCACTACCACAACCCGCCTTGAGGACCTGAAAGACGTGGATCTGATTATCGAAGCGGTGCTGGAAAATATGAATGTCAAGCAGGATATCTGGAAGAAGCTTGAGGGAATATGCAGACCTGACGTGATCTTCGCAACCAATACCTCTGCCCTCCCAATCACCGAGATGGCCTCGATCCTTGCCGACCCGGCGCGGATGATCGGTCTCCATTTCTTCAACCCCGCCGACAGGATGCCGTTATTGGAAATTATCTGCGCAGAGAGGACCTCCGACCAGACCTTAGCCACCAGCGTTGCCTTTGCCAGGGCCATCAAGAAGATCCCTATCGTTGTCAATGACGGCCCCGGTTTCTATGTCTCAAGGCAGTTGGGCGGCCTCTTTGGAGGAGCCGTATTCCTCTCCGCCGACGGAGTGGACGGCGCGGTCATAGAAGAGGCGATGATCGATTTCGGGATGCCCATGGGCCCTGCCACCTTGTCAGATCTTACGGGTATCGACATTAATTATCACGTAGGAAAAACTTTTGAACAGAGATTGGGGGAGCGTTACAAAATACACCCCCTGACCGAGGTGGTCTACAAGACTGGCTGCTACGGTCGTAAGACCGGTGCCGGCTATTTCGACTACAGCGGTGAAAAACCGGTGCCCAATCAAAAGGTGATAGAGGCAATAAAGGGATATCTAAAAGAAAACGGGGTCGCCCCTAAGAAGATGTCGTGGCAGGAGGTTGTGGACGCCATGTTGGCACTTGGCATCAACGAGGCAGCGCTCATGATGGAACAGGGAATCTGTGACCGGCCCCAGGACATGGACCTGGCTATGATCTATGGCACAGGATTTCCCCCCTACCGGGGAGGTATCCTCCGGTATGCCGATAAGTGGGGGCTCAAAAATGTATACGATAAATTGGTTGAACTCGAAAAAGAGTACGGCCTCCGGTTCAAGCCCGCGGAGACGATCAGCGAAATGGCCGAATCCGGAAAAACTTTTTACCAAAGTTAGCTCGCTGCCTGAAGGTGTATTAGGTAAATCCGAAATCCGCAATCCAAAATCTAAAATTGAATAGGGAGGTTTTAAAATGAAAGAAGTCGTAATTGCAGGTTATTTGAGAACGGCCCAGTCAAGATCCCGACCAAACGACCCGGCCAGGGACTGGTTCTGCAAAATGAGAGGTGATGAGCTTTTGGCGAAGATTCTCCCGGAGCTTATCCAGAGGACGGGGATTGAGGCCAAGGAGATCGATGATTTTTTAGTGGGATGCGCTACGGCAGTGGGTGAGCAGTGGTCATACGGCGGACGATTCCCCATATTCTTAGCCAATTTCCCGGAGACCATCCCTGCCAAGTTCGTGGACCAGCAGTGTGGTTCGGCCATGGCCTGCATACAGATCGGGTTTATGGAAATCGCACAGGATTTTGCCGACATCGTCCTGGTGGGCGGCTACGAGCATATGACCCGGATACCGATGGGTGGCTACACGGTTGACCGGGGGCTGATCGCCCCGAACCTGGGCCTTTTTACAAACCAGGACTATTTTCACTGGGATATCATGAAGGCCATGAATATGGGTCTGACCGCAGAAAAACTCTTCGCACAGACAGATTTTACCAAAGAGGACATGGATAAGTGGGGCGTCCGCTCTCACCAGTTGGCGGCCAAGGCCCAGGCAGAAGGGTTCTTTGACGGCGAAATCCTACCCGTCGAAGCGCCACAGGACGACGGAACGGTCTTGACCGTGAACAAGGACCAGGCTGTGAGGCAAGATGCCACCTTGGAGGGAATGGCAGATCTCAGACCGGCGTTCAAGAAGGATGGCGTGATCACCGCAGGCAACTCATCCCCCCTCAATGCGGCGGCCACCTCCATGGTACTCATGTCAAAAGAGACCGCGGAAAAGAAGGGGATTAAGCCGTTGGCCACCATCCGCTCCATAGGTTTTGCCGGTGTGGATCCCACCATCATGGGGGCAGGCCCGGTTCCGGCCAGCAAGATGGCCTTGGAAAAGGCCGGGCTTAAGGCATCCGACATAGATTTCTGGGAGATCAACGAGGCCTTCGCTATCGTGGCGCTGAACTGCATCAAGGAGCTTGGTCTTGATCCTGAGAAGGTTAATGTCATGGGTGGTGGCACGGCTATCGGACATGCGTTAGGCGCCACCGGCGTTCGCCTCACGGGTACCTTGGCCAGAATTTTACAGGAAAAGGATGGACGCTACGGATGCGCCAACGCCTGCGTCGGCGGCGGACAGGGCGTGGCCACCATTATCGAAAGGGAAGACTACAACTGGTAGTCTTAGGATTGATGATTGACGATTGAAAAATATTATAAAAACATGAGGGTACACGTTCAGAGGTTATTTTTCATTGTTTCCTTTGCGAGCTTTGCGCCTTTGCGAGAGACCTTTTTGGTTCCGGTTTATCCGGGTTAGGTGAGAATATAACTGCGAACGCTTATGGAGGCAGAACAATATGGGTATCAACTATTTTAACAGAGATGACAGGGACCTTAAATTCGTGCTCTTTGAGTACTTAGAAATTGATAAAATCCTGGCTTATGAGGCGTACAAGGATTTTTCCCGTGAAGACTTCAGTATGATCATTGACGAGGCCCTCAAGGTCTGTCGCGATTTCCTGGGGCCCTGCATGCAGGACGGGGACCGAGAAGGCTGCACCTATAAGGAAGGTGTAGTCAAAGTTCCGGAATCCTTTCATAACTGCTGGAAGGTCATGGCTGAGAATGGCTGGATAGGCAACTCAAGCAATCCTGAATTCGGCGGGCAGGGACTCCCTGCAGTGGTGAGTGGCCTGTTGGGAGAGCTCTTTACGGGAGCCAACATGGCCTTCATGACCTATCCCGGGCTGGCAACGGGCAACGGCCGCCTTATCGAAAATTTTGGAACGGACGAAGATAAGGCCCTGTTTTTAGAGAAGATGTACACCGGCGTATGGGGTGGTACCATGTGCCTCACAGAACCGGACGCCGGTTCGGACGTGGGCTGGTTGAGGACAAAGGCATTACCGGACACCGGGTCGGGCGACCCCCGTGTATATAAGATTGATGGGACCAAGCGGTTTATCACCTGCGGCGACCAGAACATCACCGAGAATATTATCCATCTTGTCCTGGCCCGCATCGAAGGAGCCCTCGAAGGCACCAAGGGGATCAGCCTGTTTATTGTGCCAAAAATCTGGGTGAATCCTGACGGCTCTTTGGGTGAATCAAACGACGTTTATTGCGGTGGCATCGAGCACAAGATGGGGATCAAGGGGTCATCTACCTGCACCCTTAACTTTGGTGAGAATGGAAACTGCCGGGGTATTCTCCTTGGTGAACCTAACTCTGGCATGGCCAAGATGTTCCAGATGATGAATGAGGCCCGAATCGGTTGCGGTATCCAGGCCCTGGGATTAACCGCGAGCGCCTATGATTCGGCCCGCCAGTACGCCAAAGAGCGTGTTCAGGGCCCCCTCTTTACAAACCGCGATGCAGGCCGGGTCCCCATCATCCAACACGAGGATGTCAGACGGATGCTTATGAACCTTAAGGCCGGGACTGAAGCGATGCGTGCCATGATCGGGAAACTCATGTATTTCATCGATATGGCACAGCTCGATCCTGATGATAATGCCCGTAAGCAGGCAGAACAGCGCATCGAACTCCTCACCCCTCTCATCAAGGCCTACCCATCTGATTCTGGTTATCTCCTGATCCGGGACGCCATCCAGATTCTTGCCGGTGTGGGTTTCTGCAGCGAGTTCCCTGTGGAGCAGTATGCCCGCGACATCAAGATTGTCTCCATATGGGAAGGGACCTCCTATATCCAGTCCCTTGACCTCGTGGGGAGAAAAATCGGTGCGGAGGGGGGGGCGGTTTTCAGGGACTGGGTCCAGGAGATCATGACATTTACCGGAGACCTCAAAGAGGATGAGGATTTCAGCGCTGATTCCAAGCTCCTTTTTAAGGCGGCCCAGGCCACGGGCGATTTTGCCATGAAGTATATGCAGTACTTCCAGGAAGGAAAACTATCACTCATCCCCCTGAGTTCGACCCGTTTCCTGGAATGCTTTGCTGAAACCGCCATGGCGCATATCATGTTAGAGCAGGGCCTTATTGCCCGGGAGAAACTTTCGAGCGTTGAAGCAGGGTCGGCAGACGGAATCTTCTATAGGGGCAAGATTGAGACGGTAAAATTCTTCTGCCGCAATATCTTGCCCAATGTCTTTGCACGGCATACCTCCTTGCAGCAGGAAGACACTTCAGCCATTGACATACCTGAAGAAGCCTTTTAGCACCACCTTACATATCCAGACTTACATTCCCCGCAGTCCCGCTTGAACAGCGGGCCGGGGAATATTCACGATCATTCTGCACACAAAAAGGCCTAAGAGCTGATTGAAAGGGACCCTCCATGAAAGGAGAAAAGAATAACCGAAAGATTGCAGACACGGCATTAGGACATGAGCCTGCCGATATGGTCATAACAGACGGCCTCTTGATGGACGTATACACGGGTAGACTACTCCCCGGCCGATCGGTGGCCATAAAAGAAGAGTGGATCGCCTATGTGGGACCCGACGCCGGACACACCATCGGTGAGAGGACGGAGGTTATCGAAGCCGACGGAAAGCTCATTTGTCCGGGCTACGTAGACGCCCACACACACCTGGCCACCTATTGGGACATCGCTGATTTCCTGGCTTATTCCATTCCCTGCGGTGTTACCACTCACTTTACCGAAGCAGAGGCCTATGCCTTTATCTTAGGGCCTGAAGGATTCAAGGCCTTCCTCGATCAGATTGAAAATCAGCCGGTCAAGATCTATGGCCTTATTCCACCCATGGTCTCTCTGAGCCCGGCATCCGAACCCCTCTTGATTAATAGAGATGAAATAAAGGTCCTCTTGAAAGATCCCCGTGTCATGGGTTTAGGCGAGTCCTTCTGGCAGGGCACGATAATGGCCCGTGACAATCGTGTACTGGAATTGATTCAGGAGACCCTCAAGGCGGGGAAATCGGTAGAGGGGCATGCAGCCGGCGCCTTTGACGCGAAACTGGCGGCCTACGCCGGAGCCGGCGCCCTATCTTGCCACGAGGCCATCTCCACAGACGATGTCCTCTCCCGCTTGGAGTTAGGCCTCTACGCCATGATCCGTGAGGGAGATATCCGCCGGGACCTGGAGATTATCCTCCCCCTTAAAGACCGGATAGACATGCGAAGGGTCATCCTGGTGACCGATGGGACCAATCCTGCCGACCTTATTGAGAACGGCTACATGATTGATGTGATTCAAAAGGCCGTAGACCTCGGGTTTAAACCGATTGAGGTGGTACAGATGGTCACCCTCAATCCTGCCGAGCATTTCGGGCTGGCTCACCTCATGGGTGGAATTGCACCGGGACGGTATGCCGATATCCTCCTCCTTCCCAAAGATGGGGTGATGAAACCTGAGTTGGTTATCTCAGAGGGCAGGATTGTGGCCGAAAATGGTAAAACAGCAGTTGACATACCGGCAACACCTTATCCGGATGAGCTGCTTAAAACGGTCAGGGTGCATCCCGTCTCTTCATCGGACCTCGCCGTCCCTGCGCAGGGCCAGGGTGATATTCGGTCCATAGATATTCAATTAGGGGGCCTGGTCACCCGGGAGGGGAAAGCAACCCCTAAGATCGTCAACGGACGGCTTGAGGCCGATCCGGAGAGGGATCTCTTAAAGATCGTCTTTATTGAACGGACCAGCGGTCGGGGAGAAAAATTCATAGGCTTCATCAGGGGCTGGGGGCAGAAAAGGGGTGCCGTGGCAACGACCCTTTGCTGGGATGCCGGCGCCATCGTGGCCATCGGCACCAATGACCACGACCTCGCAGCGGCCATAAACCGTATCATTGAGCTCCAAGGCGGCGCAGTGGTCTCGCTGGACAATATATTCCTGGCCGAAATCCCCTTAAATATTGGGGGGTTTATGTCACAACTCAAAATGCCGGAGATCGCCCGCAGTTTAGATGCCTTCCAGAAGGCCGTCGCCTCCCTTGGCTCAACGCTCCCATTTGCCCACCTCACGCTTAATGTCCTCTCCACTGCGGCCATCCCGTTCATCCGCATGACCGAAAAAGGCTATTACCGGCTCAGGGAAAATGACTTCGTGACGTTATACTATGAATAAAAGATCCTAATAGCACCTGATTCTCATCCAACCTCTAAGGGCCAATAGGATATTGCCATGTCGAGCCCGTTTAGAATCCAATATCCTTGCGCATGGTATCATTTGATGAACCGGAGGCCACCGGCAAAAATAATACGGAATGCCACTCTTTTTTTATTGACAAAAACAATTTTGCTGTATATTTTACGATGATGCACGATATTATACAGAAATATCGGTTTTTAAAAAGAGGTCTGCCGGCTTCTTCTACCCGACGGCTTGTGGTCTTGACCGGTGCCAGACAAACCGGGAAAACGACCCTCTCAAGAGAAAAATACCCCGACCTGAAATATATCAACCTGGACTCTCCGGAAAACAGAGAAACCCTGACCCATCTTCTCACCGCAAACTGGGCCGCTTCTGTGGGCTGTGCGGTACTGGACGAAGCCCAAAAGGCACCGGTTGTTTTTGAAAAAGTCAAGTATGCTTTTGATGAAGGCGGGATTTCATTTACGGTTCTGACCGGTTCAAGCCAGATCCTTTTGCTCAAAAAAATAAGGGAATCGCTGGCAGGGCGCGCTTTTTTTTATGAGTTATGGCCCATGATGCAAAGCGAAATCAACTTCTCCATGGATGAAGAGGATGTCCCGGAACCTCTGGCGCACAGACTGTTTACCACCGTAAACCTAAAATCGGTTCTGTCTCATATTCCGGCAGCCCTGCTGGATAAACAGGATGCCGAATATCTGAAGGCCGAAAACCACATTCTCCAGTGGGGGGGCATGCCGGCCCTGCTGTCGCTGAACGACCCGGACAGATGGAAATGGCTCAAAGACTATGGATACACCTATTTGGAGCGTGATCTGTCGGACCTTGCCCGGCTGGATGATCTTTCACCCTTTCGAAAATTTCAAAAACTGACGGCATTGAGGTCCGGAATGCTGCTCAACTACTCAGAACTTGCCCGCGACACCGGCATCAGCGTCGATACGGCCAGGAGGTATCTGGAATATCTAAGTCTTTCCTATCAGACATTTCTCCTCCAGCCTTTTTACCGGAATCTGACCAGTTCCGTTGTCAAGACGCCTAAGATCTACTGGACGGACATCGGCATTTTGAGGCAGTTGAGCGGCTATAAAGGGGAATTGACCGGTGAACTGTACGAAACCATGGTCGTTTCTGAACTCGTGAAATGGATAAAGACCTGTCAACTGGATCTGGAAGTATATTTCTACAGAACCCGATCGGGAATGGAACTGGATCTCCTGATTCAAACAGAAACCGGGTTTGTAGGAATGGAGATCAAATCACGGCAGACCGTCGTCCACAAGGACGTCAGGCTCATGAAAGAGCTTGCGTCCAGGCTTGGCACCGAATGGCTGGGGGGGATAGTAGTCTACCGGGGAAATGAAATCAAACAGATTGGCGAACCGGAAATATGGGCCGTACCTTCAAGACGACTATTTCAGGCACCACGCCCGCTTTAGTTTTACGGAATTGATAACTGTGTCTCCTGACGAAAAGCGCCCCCTTTTGGCGACACAAGCATCTTATCCAAATTTACGTTATTTTATGCCCGGTTATTGTCTTATCCAACAGCAGACCCTCTCACAAAACAAATCTCTTGTAATTAATTTTACTTGACAGGAGAGATTATCCGGATATAATTGCCCGCATATGAAATTTATCAAAAACAGACTCCTAAATATTGAATTGCCATCCAATCGTTCCGCTTTCCTTTGGGGTCCTCGCAAAACCGGCAAAACCTATTGGATTAATAGGCATTTTTCTGACTCAATTCTAATTGATTTACTCAAGACCGATCTGTTTGCGGACTACGCATCCCATCCATCATTGCTTCGCGAGCGTTATCAGGGGTATAAGGGGCTTGTTGTCATAGATGAAATCCAGATGGTTCCGGATTTGCTCAATGAAATCCATTGGCTCATTGAAAATACCGATGTTTCCTTCCTGATGACAGGATCAAGTGCGCGTAACCTGCGGCGCGGACACGCAAATCTGCTTGCTGGTCGTGCCTGGCGATATACGATGGCTCCGCTAACCTGGGCTGAAACAGAAGGTTTAGACCTGGAGCAGATTGTCATTTCAGGTCTTCTGCCCCCGCATTTCCTGTCATCTGATCCTATCCAGGATCTCAGGTCGTATGTGGCGGACTATTTGAAAGAAGAAATCGCGGCCGAGGCTGTCACACAGAATATCCCGGCATTTGCTGAGTTTCTTCGGGTTGCCGCACTGACTTCCGGTGAATTACTCAATTATACCAATGTCGGCAGGGAGACAGGTGTCAGCGCCAAGGTGGTGAGAAACTATTTTCAGATCCTGGAAGATACGTTATTAGGATTTAGAGTTTCGCCCTGGCGCAAGGCAAAAAATCGGCGACTCATAGAAACTGAAAAATTTTATCTCTTTGATGTGGGGTTGGCCAATTATTTGGCACGTCGCACGCCTAAAGTTGGTACTCCCGAATTCGGCCATTCCTTTGAACACTATATCTTGATGGAACTAAAGGCATACCAGGCTTACCGAAATCCTGAGCTTGATATTCGATACTGGCGCACCAGCACCGGTTTTGAAGTGGACTTCATACTTGGCGACATGAATGTGGCCATAGAGGCAAAAGGAACCCAAAGGGTGCATAGCGGACATGTAAAGGGTCTAAAGGCCCTGTTAGAAGAACATTCCGTAGAACGTGCGATCATTGTTTCACTGGAAAAGGAGCCAAAAAGACTGGAATCCTCTTTGGAAGTTCTGCCGTGGCAACTCTTCCTTGAGGCATTATGGTCAGGGGAACTCGTATCGTAGTTATAAAGGAAGTTTTCAGACTGAGGTCTATTGTTATGCACAAAATGGTACTTTTGCGACACGGCGAGAGCCAATGGAACAAGGAAAACCGATTCACCGGTTGGACAGATGTTGACCTGTCGGAGAAAGGTGTACAGGAAGCAGAAGAGGCCGGTGCATACTTGAGAAAGGATGGCTATACTTTCGATATTGCATATACGTCTGTTCTGAAACGCTCCATCCGAACACTCTGGATTATCCTCGATAGGATGGATCTCATGTGGATACCCGTGGAGAGAAACTGGAGACTGAATGAACGACATTACGGAGCACTTCAGGGCCTAAACAAGGCTGAGACTGCGAAGAAATTCGGTGAAGACCAGGTTTTGATCTGGAGACGGAGTTATGATATATCTCCACCGAAACTTGAAAAGACTGACGACCGATACCCTGGCAAAGATCGGCGCTATCGGGGCTTGAGAAAGAATGACCTACCGCTTTCAGAGTGCCTGAAAGATACAATAGCACGCTTTCTGCCCTTCTGGCACGACACTATTGCCCCGTCAATCCAACGTGGCAAAAAGGTGCTGATCATCGCACACGGCAACAGCCTGCGCGCATTGGTAAAGCATTTAGATGATATATCTGATGAACAGATCGTCAAACTCAACATTCCCACAGGAATTCCCCTTGTGTACGAATTGGATGACTTTTTAAAACCGCTAAAAAGCTACTACTTAGGAAATCCGCAGAAGGTTAAGAAAGCGATGGAGGCCGTAGCCAAACAAGGCAAGATAACAACGTGAGGATGGAATACTATGTCAGAAAAAATACCAAAGTTATTAGGAGATGAAGCACAATCATTATTGGAACACACATGCCACACGGTTAAAAAAGAAGATCTGCACCTGCCGGGTCCCGATTTTGTCGACAGGGTCATGATGTATACAGACAGGTCCGGCAACGTTCTTCGAAATCTACAGTCCGTATTTGACCACGGCAGGCTTTCCGGAACAGGTTACCTTTCGATTCTTCCGGTTGACCAGGGGGTTGAACATTCCGCCGGCGCTTCCTTTGCACCGAATCCCATATACTTTGACCCGGAAAGTATCGTAAAACTTGCCATCGAAGGAGGGTGCAATGCGGTTGCTTCGACACTTGGGGTACTCGGTGCCGTGTCCAGAAAATATGCATACAAGATACCATTTATCCTAAAATTGAACCATAATGAACTCCTCACCTACCCGAATACATTCGACCAGCGGATGTTCGCGTCCGTTGAGCAGGCATTTAACATGGGTGCGGTTGCGGTCGGTGCGACCATCTATTATGGCTCGGATGAATCTAACAGGCAGATCGAGGAAGTGACACAGGCATTCGAACGCGCCCACGAACTCGGGATGTTTACGGTTCTCTGGTGCTACTTGAGGAATAGTGCATTCAAGAAGGACGGTGTTGATTATCATGTTTCATCGGACCTCACAGGGCAGGCAAATCATCTCGGTGTAACCATCCAGGCGGATATCATCAAGCAGAAATTGCCCCAGTGCAATGGTGGTTTCACCGCGCTTAATTTTGGCAAAACAGATGACCTTGTTTACAAACAACTAACGAGCGACCACCCGATCGACCTGACACGGTACCAGGTGGTGAACTGTTACATGGGAAGAATCGGATTGATCAATTCCGGCGGAGCCAGCGGTAAAAATGACTTGCAGCAGGCTGTAAAGACTGCCGTTATCAATAAACGAGCAGGTGGAATGGGACTTATATCCGGAAGAAAAGCATTTCAGAAACCGATGAAGGAAGGCGTCGAACTACTTAATGCCATACAAGATGTTTACCTCGCAAAAGAGATAACCATCGCCTGAGCAAAAATTAAAGAGATAGAGGAAGATGTCAACCCGATAGAGGGGAGTCGGGGCTAACAGGGGACATTGGCAAACAACATCAATGCCTTTGGGCAAACATCCTATTATCGGCTGACGCTTATTGTCTGCCTTGCAGAGATATTTGCACTGGCATCGATCGCTACTTTTCCCGCCTTGTTGCCGACATTCCTGGAGGAATGGCAATTAAGCCACACCCAGGCCGGGTGGATCAGCGCTGCCTACTTTGCTGGTTATATGGCTCTTGTACCGGTGCTTGCCAGTATTACTGACCGGATTGATGCCAGGAAGGTCATGTGCATCGGTGCAATCCTGGGCATCATGGCGGCCATCGGCTATGCCCTTTTATCCGAGGGATTCTGGTCGGCGCTTTCACTGAGGTTTTTTGCAGGAATCGGCCTGGCCGGTATCTACATGCCGGGGCTTAAGGTGGTCAGTGACCACACGGAAGGTAAGCTCCAGTCCCGTTTTGTCTCTTTTTATACCGCCAGCTTTAGTATCGGCGCCAGTCTGTCGTATCTTTTGGCGGGTGAGATTAACGCTGTTGCAGGGTGGCGCTGGGCCTTTGCTGCCTCGGCGGTTGGTACTGCCGTCGCTCTGGCCATTATCGTTCATTATGTTCCACGCGGGCAGGTGGACAGGGCGGAAAGAGGGGCGCTGATTTCGGATTTCAGGATTGTCTTCCACTCCCGCCCGGCCATGGCCTACGTGCTCGCCTATGCTGCCCACATGTGGGAGCTTTTTTCTCTGCGCTCATGGATCGTGGCGTTTCTGGCCTTCAGTATCCAAAACCAACCGGTGGGCGCCTTTATATGGAGCCCTACTCAGGTTGCCTTTCTCATCAACCTGATCGGGCTGCCGGCCAGCATCGGTGGCAACGAACTCTCACTGAGATTCGGCCGCCGGAGGGTGGTGACATTTGTGATGATCACATCAGTCGGGCTTGGCGCAATACTTGGGTTCACGGCGGCCTTTTCCTATTTAATGGTCGTGTTTTTAGGGCTCCTTTACGGGATAACGGTTACCGGCGATTCAGCTTCGCTCACCGCCGGAGCCGTGGGGGCGGCACCAGTGGGCCTGCGAGGCACCACACTCGCCGTTCATTCCACCCTCGGTTTCGGCGCTGCATTTTTAGGTCCTCTCGTTGTGGGCATGGTTCTCGACTTTTTCGGGGGAAATCTATTTGCATGGGGAATGGGTTTTGTGTCCATGGCCGCCGGCGCTACCCTCGGGCCTATTTTCCTCTATTACTTAGGATCAAAACCCGCTTCAGCCAAAATACAGAAGGCTCATTCCTGATATAATCGTAGGGGTTTAAATGGGGGTCTGCCATTGACTGTCTTGCTCCAAAACGATATATGAGTAAGTTATTGGAATGATCAAAAGAGAATTTCTGACAGCCCTAACCTTAAGGAAGGGGGAGCATGAATTTCATCAGGCTTAATAGATTTCTTGAATGGATCGCATGGCTAAGCTTCTTGTGGCTCGCCGGTTGTGCAGCAGCTATCTCTCCCGAAATGATGAAACATGTGGATCAAAGCATCCCCTTTGAAGGCATATTGAAAGATCCAGAGGCCTTTCAAGGGAAGACCGTGCTTCTCGGTGGTGACATTATTGAAACGGAAAACTTCCCTGACAAGACGCTGATCATTATATTGCAACGTCCTCTGGACTCGCAAAAGAAACCGAGCGGAGAGGATAAATCAAAGGGAAGATTCATTATTTCTGTGCCGGGATTCTTAGATCCGGCAATCTATGGACAGGGAAGGCAGATCACTGTTGTGGGTACTGTTGCGGGAAAAGAGGTACGTGCATTAGATGAAATCAAGTATACCTATCCGATCATTGATAAACGCGAGCTTTATCTCTGGCCTATGGAAGAGACCGTTGAAACAGAACCGGGAGTAATTTTTGGCATAGGGTTTGGATTTGGCTTTTGACAAGAGAACTATGATGATGAAGATGATCGTGGTGATAGTTGCCATCCTTTTCTCCGGGTGCGCCCATGTCATCTCAGAGGACGTACTCAAAGAGGTGAATACGGATATTAACTTCGCCGAGTTGCGGAAAAATCCCCTGGCTTATCAAGGAGAGATGGTCCTCTTGGGAGGGGTCATTGTAAAAGTGATGTACAAACAGGACAGGACTCTCCTGCAAATTTACCAGACCGAGATGGATTGTGAAAAGAGGCCGGTAAACCTGGATGTATCAGGGGGGCGGTTCTTGGCCAGATATAACGGATTTCTTGACAGGGAAATCTACCGCAAGGGTCGAGAGGTGACCGTTGCCGGCGAAGTTAAGGGTGTAAAGGTAATGAAATTGGGGGAGATCGAATACCACTATCCCTATGTCCTAATAGAGGAAATTCACCTATGGAAAGAAAAAAAACCGGAAATCTATGAACCCTATCCCTGGTATCCCATGGGGCCGTCGGGTATGTGGGGACCGTGGTATTACCCTTACTGGGGTTATTGAACAGAGAGGGACTATCTGAAACTCAATCTAACTGGCTGTGGGAATGAAATAGGTGCGCCAATTCTGGGAACTTATTTTTGCGCAAGCCCTTAATTTGGAGGTATTATAATGGCACCGAATATTCCACACTCGAACTCGGCTATTGCAAAGGCCAACGGTATAGAGATTGTTTACGATATGTTTGGAGACCCTGATAAGCCGCCCATGCTGCTCGTCGCCGGACTCGGCCAGCAGATGATTGCATGGGATAAAGAATTCTGCGCCCAAATCGCCGCCCGGGGCTACCGGGTCATCCGCTTTGATAACCGTGACACGGGTCTGTCGACAAAGTTGGATGAGGCGGGCGTCCCGAACATGGCAGTCGTGTTCGAGGCGATGGTCGAAGGAAAGCCGGTGGACTCTCCATACAGCCTTCTTGATATGGCTGACGACGCAGTCGGCCTGCTCGATACCTTAGGGATTGAGTCTGCGCACGTGGTGGGCGAGTCCATGGGCGGAATGATCACCCAGAGGATGGCCATACACCATGCGAACCGTGTTCGCACTCTTACGTCTA
>Ga0307424_1000240_pt1 | contig 28524 bp, 25 predicted proteins | sample SalMarWE160320MG_FD_202157 | JGI IMG/M metagenome (GOLD analysis project Ga0307424, IMG submission 202157) | Salt marsh sediment microbial communities from the Plum Island Ecosystem LTER, Massachusetts, United States - WE1603-20 | ecosystem: Environmental > Aquatic > Marine > Intertidal zone >... | reverse complement strand
CCGGAAGTCACTTGTACGTCGCACCCAACGACACGTACGAGATCCGGCGCTATAGCCCGGATGGAACGCCGGACCGGATTCTCCGCCGCATCCGCGAGCCTCACCAGGTGACCGACGACGACATCGCCACGGAGCGCGCACGGCGGGTGGCGGACGCGCGTACGGACAACGCAAGGCGTGACGCGGAGCGCCTCCTCGACGAGTTGCCACGTCCATCCGCGTTCCCAGCTTATGGCACCGTGATCGCGGACGACTCGCTCAATCTCTGGGTCGGTAACTACGTGCCGGGAACGAGGGCGCCCACAACCTGGACCGTGTTCGATTCGGGTGGGCGCATGCTCGGCACCATTGCGAATCCGCGGGGTTTCGTACCCGACCACATCGGGCAGAGCTTTCTACTCGGACGATGGCGCGACGAGTTGGATGTGGAGCACGTGAGACTTTACCTACTGAGCAAGTAGTGTCGTAATTCCGCGTCAGGAGCTCACTCCCGCACGAAGAACGCCCGCTCCGCCGTCACCGTCTGCTTCGTCTTCGTGTCCGTCACGCGCACCCGCGCCACGTGCACCCCCTTCGTCCCCTCCGGGATCCCCAGGGCGAGCCCGAAGCCGAGCGGCCCGTCACCCGCCGGCACCGCCAGCTCGTACTTCACGTCCAGCGTGCCCGCTCGCTTCCGCGCCTGTTCTGCTAGCCGCCCAAGTTCCCGCACGGGCACACGCTGCTCCTCCACGTTCACAACCTGAAATGTCACCTTGAGCCGCCCCGCCTGCATCGCGTCCGCCGTGATGCCGTACAACTCCCAGTAGAAGCGCGCCACGGTGCCGGCGGCGAGCGTGAGCGACGGCCGTACCGTGACCGGCGGCCGGTCCGTGATGCGTGCCACCCACCGCTCGTCACCGAAATACAACTCGTCGGCTAGCATCAGGTCCGACGCCCGCTGCTCCTCGGCTGGCGGCACGGTGAGCACGTAGCGCGCCCGCTCGGCAGTGCGGCAAGACCGATCCAACAGCTCGAGCGAGTACACGTACGACCCCGGCGCCAGCTCCAAGAAGTAGCGTTTCACACGCGGCGGCTTCATCGGCTCCAGATCAATGGCCTTCGACACCTGCTGTAACGCGGAATCCAACAGGAAGAAGCCCAGCGTGGGCAACGGATTGAGACAGCTCAGCGGTGACATCCAACGCGTGTAGAGCTCCACGCGTGGCTGCCAAGCCCGACGATAGCGGATCACCTGGTGATCCATGGCTCGGAACGCATCGTAGTCCTCCGCGGCAAACCCCGATATCGTGGTGGGGTCGATGTCGCTGCGCGCGGCGAGTGCCAGGTCAAGCGACACGCCGTCCAGGCCGCTGCCTGTCCGTACGACGGTCTCGTGCATCCCCCGCGGCGTGTAGATCACCAGCGGGAATCGCTGCTCCATCTCGCCAAGCGGTCGGGCCAGGGCCAGTGGGACGCCAATCCGGACGAGCATCCCGGATTCCCCATAGGCATCGAACAGATTCACCTCGCCTTCCGGGGCGAACCGCCGCGACATGTCCGCAAGAAGCAACCGCGCCCGATGCGCGATCAGTCGCTCGTTGTAGGGCTGTAAGAACAGCGGCCACGCCGCCCGCCAGAACCCCCGTGGCACACGCCCGGCTGGTGCCGGTACACGGGTCGGTACCTGAAGGTCGCTCAGGCCGCCCGACACGGTCCTCAAGATCGTGATTGAGTCAGCGAACAGCAGATCGAGCGACTGATCCAACGCCGCGAACCGCCCAGGTGCCACCTCCATCGCCCGATCAGCCAAGCCCGCATGCCCTTCGAATTCGTAGCGCACCACGCGCAGCTCGGCGGCAACGACGTCGTCGAGATCTTGGGTGCGTGGAGCGCAGTCCTGGGATTCACGACTGAGCCGCAGGAGTGCGCACACCGTCACCCGCAACCGTTCCGCAAACTCGTTGAACGGCCAGGGACTCGGACGCAGGTCGTTGAGCGACACCCACAAGCTGTCGAACGTGGCCCTCCTGCCAATACCCGAGAGCTGACTGTACCACGCCAACAACGTGTCGAACTGGGCGGCTGCCAGCCCGCTCTCGCGGAAGCGCTCCAGGAGTGGCAGGTCGGATGGCGCAGGCCGCTGGAGAAGGCAGCCGTGCTGGCAGCCGAGGGGCGCGTCTACGGTGGGAACGACGAAGGAGAATCGATTCAGGTTTCTGAGCCAGCCCATCACGGCCACCCAGCGCGCAACGGCGCTGCCGAGCGAATCCGCGGTGCCCAGGGAATCCGCGTATTGCCGTAACCGAGTTTGCCATGCCAGCTGCTGGACCGACGCACCGCCACCCAGGCCTGTGGCGAGCTCGCTCTTGCGGTGTCCTTGTGCGATCTCTGCATCGGCGCGTCCGTCGCGCAGTTCTCGCAGGACGAACATCACCATCTCCGGCAGTGTCCAATTGGCTCCGCTGGCGATCCCCACCGGCTGGAACGCGCGATCCCATACTGCCTCGACCCGGTCCTGGAATCCGCTCCGGCCGATCCAACGAAGCAGGAGTAGTGCGGCAATCTCCTCAGAGGTGAACGTCGTGTCCGACGTGACGAGCGCGCTCAGTGTGGCGACGGCGGCAGCCGTGTCCGCGGCGTGCAACACTCGGCGGGCGTCGTCCAAGTGAGACGGCGTCGCAAGGGACACCTGCAGGAAAGCAACCAGAACCAACATAAGCCGACCACCACGGTCGCTGATGCGCACTACCGACGGCGGATGTTCGGAGGTACCCCGCCTTTCCCGAAGGGGTTCACCGCTTCACAACGGGCGGTCGGCGACGGGCAACGACTGGCGGGGACGGACGCGATGCGCTGTCGAGGAGCCTCTCAGTCGTTGGTCGGCTTGAGCAGCTCCGCCAGACGTGGGAAGTAGCTCACCGCCGCCGCGATGTCCCCATCGTTCGCCACCGCGAACCGATCGCGCGCCTCGGGCCCCCACCGCACCTCCACCACCCGCCGCGCGAGGTAGCGCGAGATCCAGTATCCCACCGTGCTGTCCGGTTGCGCCTCGAGGCCGAGCCGGTCGTGAACGCGCGCCATGAACGGCGGCAGGAGCGCCGCGCGCCAGCGCGCGGGTTCGCCCGCCCACGCGTGCTCGGCCCCCGCGGTCTCCGGCAGCGTGAAGGCCACGCTGTCCGCCACGACCTCATCGAACCCGCTGTCCGCGGCCGCGGTGAACCACGCGGGCACCCGCGGGGGCACCGGCAGCTCCACATCCGGCCGAATCCCGCCGCCGCCGCGCACCGGTCGCCCCGCATCCGTGTGGAACACCGTGGTGTCCTGCTCGTCACCGACCTTGCCGTGGCTCGCCAGGTACGCTTCTACCCGAACGTTCTTGTATTCGCGCTGGATGAACCGCCCGCTCGGCGTGAGAATCCGGCCCATGGTCATCATGATCACGTCACCGGAGGGCAGCACGAACGCGGACTGCATTAACGCCTTCCCGAACGTGCGGCGCCCAATCAGGAGCGCGCGATCGTGGTCCTGGAGGGAGCCCGCCAGCGCCTCGGCGGCGCTGGCGCTCCACCCATCGATCAGCACGATCAACGGAAGCTCACGAAAGTCCCCGTTGTCCTTGGTAACGTGCTCCTCGTTCACGCTCGCCTTCCGCCCCTCCGTCTTGAGGATGAGCGTGCCCTTGGGGAAGAACTCGGCGGCCACGTCCACCGACGAGAGCACCAATCCCCCCGGGTTGCCCCGCAGGTCTAGGATCACCTGATGCGCTCCGTGCTTGACCAGATCTCGGATCGCGTCGCGCATCTCCTTGGCGGTCTCCTCGGCGAACTCATCCAGCCGCACGTAGCCGGTGATGCTGTCCACCGATTGGGTGCGCGACACGGAGCGGACCTTGAACTCGTCGCGCTTCAGTCGCACGGTCAATTCCTCGGGATCGAGCCGCGGGCCGCGCTCCAAGGTCACCCGCACGCGTGACCCCTTCGGCCCGACGAGGCGCAGTCGCACTTCGCCAAGGTCCAACCCCGCCACCGTGGTATCGTTGACGCGAACGATGCGGTCACCCGCCTGCACGCCCTGCTTGGCGGCGGGACTTCCCGGGTAGACGGTGAGGACCGTGGGAATCCCGTCCGCCGTCTCGACGACGACGCCCGTCGTTGCCAGCTCCCCACGCTGGAGCTTCCCGTACTCCTCCCAGTCCAGATGGCGGTAGTAGGTGGAATGCGGATCGAGTGCCTTCAGCATGCCTCGGATGGCCGCCTGCACCAGCTCGCTGTAGCCCACCGAGTCCACATAGTTGGTGCGAATGTGATTCAGGGCGCCCGTGAAGGCTTGCAACTCTTCGTACGCGGTACGCTGGGCCACCGCCGGCGTCGCTCGAAAACACGCGCCGATGATCACGCCCAGCGCGACAAGCCGGCCGCACGATGGACGGTTCGTATGGAATTGGCACATGGGATCCGGTCCTCGTCAGCGGAGCTACGGGTGGCTCGTACCGCCGGCGGCCACCTTCTGTTGGACATCCTTGATGTGCGTCCGAGCCTCGTCCGCTTCACGGTGGAGCCGCTTGGGACACCGAGCGACGAAGTCCTTGAACGCCGCGCTGGCCTCCGCGAACTTCTCCTGTCCTTCCAGGGCGAGCCCTAGCTGGAAGTACGGCGCCGCCCAATAGGGCTCGAGTCGGATCGCCTCGCTGAGTTGCGGCTCCGCGTCATCGAATCGGTTCAGCCGCACCAGCGCCTCGCCATAGTCGTAGCGCATCACGCCGTTCTCCGGCTTGAGGTCGACGGCGAGACCGTACTCCGTGGCGGCCGTCTCAGGCTTTCGCTCATCCGTCGCGATGTCCGCCAGCCGAGCGTGCGCCATGTAGAACGACAGATCCTCGGTGAGCGCGCGGCCGAACGCCTCTCTGGCATCCTTCAGCCGCCGCGCGCGGAGGTACACGATGCCCACCATGTACTCGAACAGCGCCTTGGACTCGTAGAACCGGAACAGGTACTCGGCGTCGCGCGCCCGCAAAGAGTCGAGCACGACCTGCAACTCGGCCACCGCGCCGTCGTACCGTCGCAAGAAATAGTTGGCATTCGCCAGGTCCATGTGCACCCACAGGAGCGACGAGTCCTTGGCGAGTGCTTCTCCGTACGCCTCGATCGCCCGGGCGTAGCATCCGTTGTCGTACTGAATGACCGCCACCAGCAACCTGTCGCGTTGCCGCTCGAGCCCCTCAGTCAAATAGCATGTGGTGCTATAGCTCGGGAACGGATTGCGGATGTACACCTCCGCGTAGACCGAGTCGATGCGCTTGGCCTGCTTCGACTTGGCCACGTACGCGGTGTGGTTCCGGTAGTTCGCGCGCCATGCGGGCGACTGACGGCCAAGGAGCGCTACCGCCGTCGCTCGTAGATAGGCGTAATCGTCTGGCTCGAGCCGGTACGCCCAGTAGTACGCGGCGTGCGTCTTCTTCCAGTCTACCTCCGGCCGGTTCCCCCACTGGTAGTACGCCCGCGAATCGAGCGTATCGAGGCCCGCGGGGAGCTTGGGACGGTCGGGGGGCTTTTCCTGCGCGGCGAGAGGAACCGCAACAACGAGGGCCGCGAAGAGGGAAGAGAGCCTTCGCATAACTCACCTGGATGTCGTATCTGGCATCCCAAAGTACCGGTGGTCCCGCCGAGCACCAGATTGGCGGTCGCACCTTAACCCCGCCTTCATGATCGCTTTAGCCGCGCCCTTCTTCCTTGCAATCGATGTCTCGTCCGCTTGCGCGGACGCTCATTATCAACCGCCGAGGTGCGCATGGCCGGGATCGTCGGATACGGCGCGTTCATTCCCAGGAACCGCATCAAATCAGAAGAAATCGCGCGACAGTGGGGGAAGGACCCCGCGGCCATCCGCCGCGGCTTGATGCTCGAGGAGAAGTCGGTGCCGGGCATCGACGAGGACACGATCACCATCTCCGTCGAGGCGGGCCGCGCGGCGCTCGAACGCGCCGGGATCGATCCGCAGCTCGTCGGGGCGTTGTATATCGGTTCGGAATCGCATCCATACGCGGTGAAACCCTCCGGTACGGTCGTCATCGAAGCCTTAGGGATTGGCCCGGACGTGCACGTTGCGGACTTCGAGTTCGCCTGCAAGGCCGGCACCGAGGCGATGTTCGTGGCCCTGAACGTCGTGGAGTCGGGACGGGCCCAGTTCGCCATGGGAATCGGCGCCGACACCTCCCAGGGCGCGCCCAATGACGCGCTCGAGTTTTCGGCGTCCGCTGGCGGCGCGGCCTACCTGTTCGGGAAGCAGAACCTACTGGTTGACGTGATCGAGACGTACAGCTTCACCAGCGACACGCCCGACTTCTGGCGGCGCGAGGGCGAGTTCTACCCGCGTCACGGCGGCCGCTTCACCGGCGAGCCGGCGTACTTCCGGCACGTGACCACCGCCACGCGCGCCATCCTCGAGCGGACCGGCTTCAAGCCTGCGGACTTCCGGTACGCGGTCTTCCACATGCCGAACGGCAAGTTCCCACTCGCCGCGGGCCGGGAGCTCGGGTTCACGAAACAGCAATTGGAAACCGGGTGGGTGGTGAACCAGATGGGGAACACGTACTCCGGCTCCTCGCCGACGGGCTTGGCGGCGGTGTTGGACGTGGCCGATCCCGACGATTTGATCCTGATCACGTCGTTCGGCTCCGGCGCGGGCAGCGATTCGTTCGTGCTCCGCGCCACGGAGCTGCTGCCGGAGCGCCGCGGGCGCGCGCCCACGGTCCGCTCGATGCTCGACGGCCGGCGTCGCTACCTGACCTACGGCGAGTATGCCAAGTACCGCGAGAAGATCATCGTCAATGACTGATAGCCACTGCGTTTCGCTGAGGACGGAGCGGGATGGCAGGCCCCGGAGCGGACGTCAGTGAGCCGTGGCCGAGTTGGATGCCCGTCTTACTCGCGAACTGCAGTCCGCGGAGGGGCTTGCCAGCCCGCTCCGTCGCTGCGCCAAGTCAACGGGAAACGTCGCGCTCCACTAGGTGGAGAGGTGAGGTCTCATGCGTGAAGTAGCCATCATCGGCGTCGGCATGACGCCATTCGGCGAGCTGTGGAACTCGAGCCTCCGCAGTCTGTTCGTGGACGCGGCGCTCGATGCCCTCCGGGACGCCAAAGCGGACAAGCTCGACGCCATTTACGTCGGCAACATGTCCGGCGGCCAATTCGTCGGGCAGGAACACGTCGGGCCGCTCATGGCGGACCACCTGGGGATGGCGGGGGTGCCGAGCACCCGCGTCGAGTCGGCATGCGCGTCCGGGGGCGCCGCGTTGCGCGCGGCGTTCTTCGAGGTCGCGAGCGGCGCGAGTGACCTCGTGCTCGCCAGCGGCGTGGAGAAAATGAACGACGGCGCGGACGTCACCCGCGTCCTCGCCACCGCCGCCGATCAGGAGAGCGAGGTCTACCACGGGATCACCTTCCCCGGCCTCTACGCTCTGATCGCGCGGGCCCACATGGAGACGCACGGCACCACGCTCGAGGATCTGGCCGCCGTTTCGGTCAAGAACCACCGCCACGGCGCGCTCAACCCCAAGGCGCAATTCCGCCAGAAGGTGACGGCTGAGCAGGTGATGACGTCCTCCATGGTGGCCGAGCCGCTTCGGCTGCTGCACTGCTCACCGGTGAGCGACGGTGCCGCGGCCGTGTTGCTCTGCCCGTTGGACCGCGCGAAGGAGTTCACCAAGCAGCCCATCAAGATCCGCGCGAGCGGCATGGCCACGTCGGCCATGGCCCTCGCCGACCGGAAAGACCCGGCGTATCTGGACGCGGTGAACCTCGCGGCCAACCGTGCCTACGAGATGGCGCACCTTGGTCCCCGCGACATCCACGTCGCCGAGGTGCACGACTGCTTCGCCATCGCTGAGCTGTGCGTGCTCGAAGCGCTCTGCTTCACCGAGCGGGGTGGCGCCGGTGTGGCAACGCGGGCCGGGGAGACGACCATTGGCGGCCGGATTCCCATCAATACGAGTGGTGGGCTCAAGTCCAAGGGCCACCCCGTGGGTGCCACGGGCGTGGCGCAGGTGATCGAGATCGTGGAGCAGCTGCGGGGCGAGGCGGGCGAGCGTCAGGTGAAGGACGCCGCGGTGGGCCTCACCCAGAACATGGGCGGATCCGGCGCCAGCTCGGTCGTCCACATCTTCGAGAGGGTCTGACCATGCCGAGTCCCAGATATTGGCGCGAGATCCCCGCTCGGTACCGGCTCGAGGGCGGGAAATGCGCGGCATGTGGCAAGGTCGTGTATCCCACACGTCGCGTGTGCCCGGGGTGCGGTCACGAGGGATTGGACGCCGTCGCCCTGTCGCGGAAGGGCCGCATCGTCACGTCCACGGTGATCCACGTCTCGCCGACCGAGTTCCAAATGGAGGCGCCGTATGCGATGGCGCTCGTCGAGACGCCCGAGGGCGCGCGGTTCATGGTGCAGGTCGCCGATTGCCAACCCGACGAAGTCGCTCCCGGAACGGAAGTCCGGCTCGAGTTCCGCCGCATTCAGCGCGAAGGGAAGAGCGGCATTCTCTGTTATGGCCACAAGGCCGTGCCGGTCGCATAGCGGTCGACGCGAGGAGGACCGATGCACAAGGTTCGCGTCTGGGCTGAGTTGAGTGACGAGATGTTCCATTCCTACGAGGGCGAGGCGCAGCGCCAGGGCGTGAAAGTGGAAGCGCTCATCCAGCAGACCGTGAACTGCCTCATCAAGGAGCTGGAGGAAGAGGAGCGCGAAGGGCCGCACTTTGTGCAGCCGCTCTAGTCACCGGAGGTGGTAGGCGGTGGGAGCAGGGCCGTCGGTGATAGGGTAGACGGCGAGACGGCAAGACGGTCAGCGGTTGGCAGGCGATAGCGGGGAGCGTCTTTCTATCACCTCCCCACTGCGCACCGCTGGCCGTCTTGCCGTCTTGCCGTCTCGCCGTCTGACCCACAACCTTCCACCACCACCTACCGCCTCCCTCCTTGGAGACCGTCACGATGTTCCGCATCAGTCTTGCACTGCTTCTCGCGGCGCAGCAGCCGGCGCCCGTCGCCATTGCCGACAGCGTGTTCGCGGAGTGGAACTCGACGCACACGCCGGGCTGCGCCGTTGGGGTGGCCCGGGATGGGAAGGTGCTGCTCACGCGCGCCTACGGGATGGCCGATCTGGAAACCGGCCGGCCCAACACGCCGGAGACCATCTTCGAGTCGGGCTCGGTGGCGAAGCAGTTCACCGCCACCGCAGTCGTGCTGCTCGCGCTCGACGGCAAGCTCGATCTCGACGATCCCGTACGGAAGTACATCCCCGAGCTGCCGGACTACGGGCAGCCGCTCACAATCAGGAACCTCCTCACGCATACGAGCGGACTCCGCGAGTGGAGCAACCTCGTGGCGCTCCAGGGCTGGCCCCGCGGTACGCGGGCACACACGCAGGACGACCTCTTCAACGTGGTCGTCGACCAGAAGGCGCTGAATTACCCGGTGGGCGAGTACTACTCGTACACCAACTCGGGCTTCGCCCTCCTCTTCACGATCGTCGAGCGCGTGAGCGGCAAATCGTTCCAGGAGTTTTCCCAGGAGCGCATCTTCGGACCGCTCGGCATGACCCACACCCGGTGGCGCGATGACTTCACGCGCCTCGTCCCCGGCCGGGCCCAGGCCTACGCCCGCGAGCGGGACGGCTGGCACCTCGAGATGCCGTTCGAAGACGTCGTCGGGCCAGGTGGTCTCCTCAGCACGGTGGGTGACTGGCTCATCTGGAACGAAGCGCTCACCAACAAGACGCTTGGCGCCGCCTGGGTCGACTCGCTCAGCCATCAGATGGTGCTCAACAACGGCCGCCAGATCCAGTACGCGCTCGGCCTGGTCTTCCGGGAATACCGGGGACTGCGCGAGATCTCCCACAGTGGCTCCACCGCCGGCTATCGCACGTACCTGGCCCGCTACCCGGATCGCGGGCTGTCGATCGCGGTGATGTGCAACATGGCGCAGGGCAATGCCGGCGCCTACCTGCACGCGATGGCCGACGCGCTCATCACGGATTTCCCACCGGTGCCCGGGCTGGATACCACGGCGGTGGACCCGGCCGCGCTCCACCGTTACGGCGGCATCTATCGCAGCGACCGCACGCACGAACCGCTTACGGTGTCCCCAGAGATGTTGGCATCGTTGCGCGCGCTCCCGGGCGGCTGGTTCTTTATGCCGCGTGGCGGCACGCGGGTGCATTTCGATCTCGGGACGAACGGAACCCCCTCCGGCCTTCAGTTGGCGCAGGCCGACGGGGACACGGTGGGGTACGTCTTCGCCGCCGCCACGGCATGGGCCCCGACTCCGCAGCAGCTCACAGCCTTCGAGGGTCATTACCGCAGCGACGAGCTAGGCGTGACCTACGAGGTCAAGGTCAAGGGCGACACGCTCACGCTGGGAGACGGACGAGGTCGCTTCCTTCCGCTCCGCCCGACCTATCCGGACGCCTTCGAGGCGCGCAGCATCGCGGTCTGGTTCGAGCGCGATCGCCGCGGCCGCGTGACGTCCGCCCACATGGGCTCGGGACGATTGTGGGACCTCGTGCTGCCGCGGGGGCGGTAGATGAAGATGAAAGGGAGTGGGTTTGCAGGTGCTAGGGTAGACGGCAAGACGGCAAGCGGTTGGCAGGTGCTAGCGGGGAGTGTCGTTCGTTCACCTCCCCACTGCACACCGCTTGCCGTCTTGCCGTCTGACCCACGACCTTCTTCCGCCACCTACCGCCTCGAACCTCGCTCCACCGCAGGATGCTAGGCCCGGGCGGCCTTCCGCTTCCGCCGTTGCGCCGCTTGCGACTTGAGGCGCTTGGCGAGACTCGGTTTGGTGTAATGGCGCCGCTGGCGGACCTCCTTCAGGATCCCGGCTTTCTGCACCTGACGCCGAAACACCTTGATGGCCCACTCGACCCGGTCGTTTTCCTTCAGTACGACTTGCGTCATACGCGCCTACCGCACCGCGACGGCGCGGCGCGCCGTCGGACCGTGATTCCACCGTCGACCTTGAACTCCACGTTGCCGCCTTTGCGCAGTGTCTGGAGGATCTGGCCGTCCCGCATCCGGAACGCCGGCGCGGCGCCTGTCTCTCCTAGACGACAAAGAGACCTGGTTTGCGACCAGGTCCCTCTTCACTCACTGGTTTGATGGCACCCGTTCCGGCGCCTCCCCGCGAACTTGAAGCTACCCGCCCGAGGGAGGAAGCGCCAGGCAGGGGCATGCCCCGGGAGCGCCGTCGGCTGGGGGATCCGGTTCACCGGACACGAACGGTGACCGACCCATTATGTTGCGGCATGGGTGATGATGTGCACATGAGGTTCGAATCCGTGGTTCGCGGCCCCGAGGCCCCGCAACCCACTAGCAGGGTGGAATCCTGAGATCGCTCGCCTACGGAGCGTTCACGATCACGCCGCGTACTTTCCAGATTCGCGGCTCCGGCCGTTGGACTCTGGACCTGTTGATCAGCCGTCGCGCCACGTCTCGCGCGTTCAGCGCTCCCGCCACGTTCCCGACAGAGAAGGCCGCGATCAACGGCTGCTACGCGTTCGGACGGCGCATCATCGACGGCCGAGTTCCCGATTGCTCGGTCGATGATCTGTTGTGAGGCGAGGCTTCCGCCACATGCAACCCACCGATCCCGATGAGTAAGTACGCTGTCGAGCAACGGAGGCTCACGTACCGCGGGCGCGAGTTCCATTTCGTGTCCTACGAAGGGCAGCCGGCGAACCCGCGCCGGTCGCAGCCGGCCACGGAGGCGGCGTGGTGGCTCATGAGCGCCGGAAAACGGTGGGAAGTGATGCCGTACCGGTCCGGCCAGGCTGAACAGGAGATCGACCGCCTTTTGACGGAGTGGCTCGAGACGCACGTCTTTCAATCACAGAGCGAGAGCGGGGAGTAGCCCATGGCCAAACGCGGACCGCATTCGGTGGCGAAACGTAGACGCGAGCTCGCGAAGAAGGAAAAGCGCGATGCCAAGCGAGAGCGAAGGGCTCAGAAGGCGGAAGAAAAGACCCAGCAAGACGGGTTCGACACCAACGGCGACTCCGCTAACGATCCGGAAACCGACCAGAGGGACTGAGCGAGGTCGGTGCCTCACGACCACAAACGACGCGGGGCCGCACCGAGCAAGTCGGTGCGGCCCCGCGTAACAACAGCCGGCGATCAGCCGAGCTTCGTGACGTTCTCCGCCGCCGGGCCCTTTTTGCCCTGAACGATGTCGAACTCCACCTGCTCACCCTCGCGCAACGACTTGAAGCCGTTACCCTGGATGGCGCTGTGATGGACGAAGCAATCGGGTTGGCCGCCCTCAGGCGTGATGAAGCCGAAACCCTTGCCGTCGTTGAACCACTTTACGGTTCCTTTGGTCCGCATACTGCCGAACTCCTTGTGGTGTGCTGATGTCGTCGGAGTCCGGCTTGCGGCCGAACCATCCCACGTGCATCAATGGTTGCGTGGTGTTTGCCCCCACGCTGGGCCGCCGAGTCTTGGGCTTGCGCCGCCGCCCGACTGGAAATCCCTGAAAAGCACGAGGGACCCGGCGATTAGTCCCAGGTCCCGTTCACACGCTTCTCTGGTCACTTCGGGCACCCCGCAGGGCACCCGTACGCTCGTCCAAAGGGTAACCGGTCCGGGGCTGGGGCGCCAGGGGGGCGGGCGGATAGGCGGTCAGGCGGCTAAACGGTCGATTCCCTGGCCTCCTTCCCCATTCCCCTACCCGGGGCGAACCGGGCTTCCAGTTTCGGCGATGCGCCGGGTGGCGGCCACCAGCTCCCTGGTAATGCCAGGTTCATGGGACGAGTGACCCGCGTCCTGGACGATCGCCCAGTCCAGCTCCGGCCAGGCGCTCCGCAGGTCGTCCAGGCTCCGGACCGGACACACGATGTCGTACCGGCCGTGGACCGCAAAGGCCGGGATGTGGCGAATGCGGTCGACCTGATCGAGCAGCAGGGTATCCGGCGAGAACCGCACGTTCCGGAAGTAGTGGGCCTCGAGCCGAGCCAGGCTCCAGGCCACGGCGTCCTCGGCGAACATGTCCGGGAACTCCGTGTTGGGGAGCAACGTGCAGCAGGATCCTTCGTACACGCTCCACTCGCGTGCCGCCGCCAGCGCCGCCTCCCGGTCGGGCCCCGTCAACCGGCGCCAGTAGCCCTCCAGGAGATCGTCCCGCTCGCTCTCGGGCAGGTGCTCGGCAAAGCAACGCCATAGCTCGGGCTGGATCCACCGGATGTCGTAGAGCCACCATCGGATTTCGGGATCGCGCAGCAACCAGATGCCGCGCAGCACCAGGCTCCGCACGCCCTCCGGGTGTCGCTCGGCGTAGTAAAGGCCAAGCGTGCTGCCCCATGACCCACCGAACACGTGCCAGGTATCGATCCCTCGATCCACGCGCACACGCTCGAAATCCGCCACGAGATGGTCCGGCGAGTTGTCGCGCAGCTCGCCCAGCGGCTTCGATCGCCCACAGCCGCGCTGATCCACGAGCACCACGCGAAACCGGGCCGGGTCGAAGAACCGGCGGTCAAACTCGGAACACCCGGCACCGGGTCCGCCGTGCACGAAGAGCATCGGGATACCGTCCGGCGTCCCGCATTCTTCCCAGTAGATCTCGTGCTGGTCGCCGACCCGAATCAGGCCGGACGCGTAGGGCTCGATGGCCGGATAGAGATGTTCGTTCGCCATGGTAGGGGCTCGAAGCTGCGACACCCAAGAATAGCCGACCGACACCGATGCGGCGCCCTCACCCCCTCTTCGCTACTAGTCCTCAGCCCCTGCCCCCGTCTCCGCCACGAGTCCTCATTTCCTGGCCCGCTCTGGGATACGAGTCCTCACCCCTGGCCCGCTCTCGGATGTGGCCCCCTCTCCGCTACGAGTCCTCACGCTTTGGCCCGCTCTCCGCTACGCGGAGAGGGGGAAACCGGTACGAGGATCACGTTGAGGGGACTTCAGGAAGCGCGCGGCAGGACGTAGAACAGCACCGCAAAGAAGTGCGCCGCGCTCCCCGCGAGCACGAAGCCGTGCCACAGCGTGTGATGGTACGGCAGACGCCGCCACACGTAGAACCCGACCCCCGCGGTATACGACAGGCCACCCAGCGCCAGCAGAACCAGACCCCCGACCGCGAGACCGGCCACCAGCGGTTTCACGGCGACCACCGCGGCCCAGCCCATCGCGAGGTAGAGGGCCACCGAGGCCACCCGCCGCTGGGGCGCTACCAACTCCAGCAGCAGACCGAGCCCCGCGAGCCCCCAGACGACGCCCAACAGGGTCCATCCCCACGGGCCGCGCAGCGTCACCAGTGTGAACGGGGTGTACGTCCCGGCGATGAGAAACAGGATCCCGGCGTGATCGAGCGCGCGGAACACGCGCTTGGCTCGCGGTGCGGTGATGGCGTGATAGAGTGTGCTCGCGACGTACAGCGCGACGAGCGCGGCGCCGAACACACTGCACCCAACGACGTGCCACACCGTGCCACGTCGCGCGGCCAGCGTGACGAGAATGGCGACCCCCACAACGGACAGCACCGCACCAACCCCATGGGTGATGCTGTTAGCGATTTCCTCGCCCGTCCCCTGCGACCTGTGCCCCGTGATCTTTGCGCTCATGCCCGGAAACTACGCCGACACCGCACGCGACACGTTGCGCTCCCCAACTCACACAACGTTCCCCCTCTCCGCGTAGCGGAAAGGGGGTGAGGAGGTGAGGACCGCGTAGCGGAGAGGGGCCAGGGGGGTGAGATCAACCGTGATCGAATGCGGGCTCCTTGGACGCGGCCGCGCGGGAAACCCGCACGCGCCCCAGCCGGCGCTGCAGCGCATCGAGGTAGGTGTAGACCACCGGCGTGACGTACAAGGTGATCATCTGCGAGAAGGCGAGGCCGCCCACCACCGCGAGGCCCAGCGGACGCCGCGATTCGGCCCCCGCGCCCCATCCAACCGCAATCGGCAACGTGCCCATCAGGGCCGCCATGGTCGTCATCATGATCGGCCGGAACCGTACGCTCGCCGCCTGGAGAATCGCGTCGCGCGACGATTTCCCTTCCTTCCGCTCCGCGTCCAGCGCGAAGTCGATCATCATGATCGCGTTCTTCTTCACCAACCCCACCAGCATGATGATGCCGACGAACGCGTACACGCTGAGCTCGGTCCGGAAGATCAGCAGCGTCAGCAAGGCCCCGAACCCCGCGAACGGCAGCCCCGAGAGGATCGTGAGGGGGTGGATGAAACTTTCGTACAGCACCCCCAGGACCAGGTAGATCACCAGCACCGCGAGCACCAGCAGGAACAACAAGCCCTGCTGGCTCGCCTGGAACGCCTGGGCCGTGCCCGCGAACCCCGTCGCGATGTCCGAGGGGAGCGTTTGGCGCGCCACACGTTGCACTTCGCTGACCGCGTCCCCCAGCGACGCGTTCGGCGGCAGGTTGAATGAGAGCGTGACCGACGGCAACTGGCCGCTGTGATTGACCGTGAGGGGTCCGAGACCGGGCTCCACCGACGCCACGCTGGCGAGCGGCACCAGCGCCCCGCGGTCCGAGCGGATGTACAGGAGTCCCAGGGCCGAGGGATCCCGCTGGTACTGCGGGAGCAGCTCGAGAATCACCCAATACTGGTTGTTCGGCGTGTAGATGGTGGAGATCTGCCGCGAGCCGTACGCGTTGTAGAGCGCGCGCTCGATCTGCTCGACGGTGACGCCGAGCGCCGCCGCGCGGTCGCGATCGAGGTGAATGTCCACCTGGGGGTTCTTGATCTGGAGATCGCTGGTCACGTCCTGGAGCATTGGGAGCACGCGGAGCCGTTCCTCCAGTTGCGCGGCGCTCGCGTACAGCGCCTCGATGTCCGAGCCCTGGAGTGTGAACTGATACTGGGTCTTCGTGGGGCGCCCGCCGATCCGGATGACCGGCGGGACCTGCAAGTAGGCCCGAATCCCGGGAATCGCGGCCAGCTTGGGCGTCAGTTCGCGGATCACCGCCTCGGCCGGCGGCCGCTCGCTCCGAGGCTTCAGGTGGATGATGGCCCGCCCCTGGTTCATCGTCCCGCCGCCGACGGTGACCATGTAGTGCTCGATATTGGGATCGGCGCTGAGCACGGTCGCCACCGCCAGTTGATGGTCGCGCATGGCCTCGAACGAGCTGCCTTCGACCGTCTCCGTGTTGCCGGAAATCGAGCCGTTGTCCTCCGTGGGAATGAAGCCCTTCGGCACCGCCATGAAGAGCAGCACGGTCCCCACGAGAATCGCGCCTGAGAACGCCACAACCCCCAAGCGGCGATCCATGACCCACAAGAGACTTCGCTCGTAGGCGCCCAGGACTCGCTGGTAGACGCGCTCCGTGGCCTCGTAGAAGCGCCCGTGCTGGGCGCCGCGCGACGGGCGCAGAAACCGGCTGCACAGCATCGGCGTGAGCGTCAGCGACACGAACCCCGACACCAGAATCGTGATGGAGATCGTCACCGCGAACTCCCGGAACAGCCGGCCGATCAGTCCGCCCATGAGTAGCACCGGGATGAACACGGCAACCAACGACAGCGTCATGGAGACGATCGTGAACCCGATCTCGGCCGCGCCGTCGAGCGCGGCGCGCATCGCCGGCTTTCCCATTTCGAGGTGGCGCACGACGTTTTCCAGCATCACGATGGCGTCGTCCACGACGAATCCGACGCACAACGTGAGCGCCATCAACGACAGGTTGTCCATGCTGTAGCCCAGCAGATACATCGCGGCGAACGTGCCGATGATCGAAAGCGGCAACGCCAGGCTGGGAATCACCGTCGCGGACAGGTTCCTCAGGAACAGGAAGATGACCATCACGACCAGGCAGAGCGTGATGAGCAGCGTCGTCTTCACGTCCCGCACCGACTGGCGGATCGGCACCGAGCGGTCGTACAGCGTCGTGACCGTGACCGAGGCCGGGAGCTGCGGGGCGAGTTCCGCGAGCGCCTTCTTGACCGCGTCCGCCACCGCCACGGTGTTCGTGCCGGGCTGCCGCTGAATGGCGAGCACGATGGCGCGCGTCCCGTCGAACCAGCTTCCCGTCTTGTCGTTCTGGACGTCGTCGAGCACGCGCGCCACGTCCTGGAGGCGCACGGGATTCCCGTTCCGGTAGGCGATCACCAGCGAGCGGAACTCCGGCGCGCTCTCGATCTGGCCGTCGGCCCGGATCGTGTACGCCCGGTGCGTGCCCCAGAGCGTGCCGGTGGGCAGATTCGGGTTGCCCGACGCCACCGCGGCCGTCACCTCGTCCAGTCCCAGCCCGCGGTCGGCCAACGCGCGGGGATCGAGCTGGATGCGCACGGCGTACTTCTGAGAGCCATGCACCTGCACCTGGGCGACACCGGAGACCGTGGACAGCCGCTGCGCGATGAACGTCTGGGCGTATTCGTCGAGCGTCGAGAGCGGCAGGGTCGGTGACGTGAGGGCGAGGTAGAGAATCGGAGAATCGGCCGGATTCACCTTCCCGTAGGAGGGCGGCAGCATGCCGGACGGGAGCTGCCGCAGCGTCTTGGCGATGGCGGCCTGCACGTCCTGCGCGGCCGCGTCGATATCGCGCGAGAGATTGAACTGGAGCGTGATGGACGTGCCCCCAAGGGAGCTGGACGACGTCATCGCGTCGAGCCCGGCGATGGTCGAGAACTGTTTCTCGAGCGGCGTCGCGACGGCCGCCGCCATGGTCTCCGGGCTGGCGCCCGGGAGCCCGGCCGAGACGTTGATCGTCGGGTAGTCCACGTTCGGCAGGTCGCTCACCGGCAGCAGCCGGTAGCCCATGATGCCGAAGAGCAGGACGCCGGTCATGACCAGCGTCGTCGTGACCGGCCGCCGGATGAACAGCCCGGAGATGTTCATTGACCCGCCGGCCGGTCACCGCCCGCCACCGCGCGCAGCTCCACGCGCGCGTTGGGGGTGAGCCGCAGCTGGCCGTCCGTCACCACCACCGCGCCCGGCGCGAGCCCATGACTGATGACCGCCAGCGAATCTACGTTCCGCGCCACCGTGACGTACACCTGATCCACGGTGCTATCCGGCCGCACAACGAAGACATAGGTGCCTTGCTGGCCGGCCAGCACCGCCTGCGTGGGCACGACGAGCGCGTTGGGCTCGATGTCGAGCACGAGGGTCACCTGGACGAATTCGCCGGGCCACAACGCCCCGTCGGCATTGGCATACCGGGCCTTGAGGAGCACCGTCCCGGTGGTCGAATCCACGTGATTGTCCACGAACGACAGGGCCGCCTCGACCGGAGGCGGCTCGCCGTGGGTGGGGCGCGCGAGCACGGTGAGCGACTGGTCGGCCCGGCGCTGGATGTCGGGTAGATACACGGCCGGGACCGCAAACCGCACGAGAATGGGCCGGAGCTGCTTGATCGTGACGAGCGGGGTGGCCCCGCCGCTCCGCACCAGGTTGCCCTCGTGCATGAGTACGCTCCCGGTGCGGCCGGCGACCGGTGCCCGGATCGTCGCGTACTCGAGGTTGAGACGCGCCGTGGTGAGCGCCGCCGAGTCGGCCCGGACCGCCGCGGCGAGCGCGTCCGCGGCGGCCTGGCGTTGCTGATAGTCCGACTGCGTGACCGACGCGTCGCCCGCGAGGAGCCGATACCGCTCCGCGTCGCGTGCGGCGTTCGCGGCCTGGGCCACGTCCCGCGCCAGGTTGGCTTCCGCGGCCAGGACCGACGCTTCATAGGAACGGGGGTCGATCTCGAACAGGACCTGGCCCGCGCGGACCTCCGAGCCCTCGGTGAAGCGCACGTGCTGGATGATGCCACCCACCTGGGAGACCACGTCCACCGTGCTGATGGGCTCGACCGATCCGGTCGCGGCGACCTCGACCGGCATCGGGCGCGATTCGGCGCGCGCCACGCTGACGCTGACGCGCCCGGGCTGCGGCTGCCGATGGGAGGAGCACGCAGCCGCGGGAGCGGCCGCGACAAGTATCAAAAGGAGGCGAGACAAGCAAGAACTCCGCTGGGTACTGACTCCAATTGTACGCACAGAGAGCCTCAGACGTTCACGGAGATCTCTCTCCCATTTCTCCGACGGCGTCGGCATGCGGCGGTGGGGCATCCGTTGACGCGACCTCCGCCAGGATGGGTTCCCCCCTGATCAGCCGCCCCCCGACGACAGCCACCGTCGCCCCCACCACGACGGTCACCAGCATCCAGGTCGGCACGCGGAGCAGGCCGCCGAACCACGCGTAGAAGAACACGCGCGGCATACGGCCGATTACGGTGGCGACCATGAACCGACGCACGGGCCAGCGATGCAGGATGGCGAGGGACCGCACGACGAAAAACGGGAGCGGAGTAAACGCAAATACCACGACGGTCCAGAAAGGCGCCCGCGCGAAGTTCGTGATGCCCCACTGAACGGACCGGCGCGAGCGGAGCCCGTCCAGGCGATCCCAACTCAACACCCACGCGTAGACCCGCCAATTGACGTACTCCATGTACATGTAGCCCGCGGTCGCCACCAGCGTGACGAGCAGGGCGCTCTCGTACTTGGCCGCCTCCATGATGAGGGGCTCGAACGCCGTCGGCAGAATCGGGGAGAGCGGGCTGTTGGCCGGAAGGGAGAGCACCGCCAGCCACACGAGCGTCACGGATCGCGGAATCAGCAGGATGATGGGAATGCCCACGAGCGCGGCCCCCGCGGCCGCGCGCAGGAAGACGTCGGCCCGCGGATCGCCGCGGGGTTTGACCAGGAACCGCAAGGCGCGTGGCATCAGCCCGCCCTACCGGTCACGCTTCCCCTCTCCCGCAACAGCGGGAGAGGGTCAGGGTGAGGGCGGGAGAGGGTGGGGGGAGGGATGATCACAGGCGACCGCGCCGCTTCAGCTCCAAATACTGCTCCACCACCGCCCCGCTGGCCCGGCGGGCGTCCACGTCCAGCACCATCGCGCCGGCCTGCCGCATGAGGGCCAACGCTCCCTCGCGCGCCGTGAGCAGCTCCTCTGCCGCCGCCTTGCGGAAGGCGTCCTCCGCACGCGCCGGCCGCACGGCCGCCACCGCGTCCAGCTCCGGATTCCGGAGCGTCACGACGAGCGGCAAGTGCCGCGGGCGCAAGGTCCCCACGTTCCGCACGAGGGCCTCGGAGGCCGTCCGGTCGATGGCGTCGGTGAACAGCACGGTGAGCGCGCGTTTCCGGTTGTGCACCGCGAGGTGGCGAAACGCCGTCGGATAGTCCGACTCCACCAGCGACGGCTCGGCATCCGACAGCGCATCGAACACCCGTCGCAAGCCGCGGCGCCCCCGCTGCGGCGCCACGTAGTGGAGCACGCGATCCGCGAACACCATGACGCCGACGTTGTCGTCGTGATAGACGGCGGCGAGCGCCAGCAGCAGCGCCGCGCGGACCGCGTGCTCGAACCGCGCTTCGCCGTCCAGCTCTTCCGCCAGAAGCCTCCCCGCGTCCAGCACCAGCAGCACCTGTTGGCGTCGTTCCTCCTCGTACTGCCGCGTGATCACCTTCCGCCGGCGGGCGGTGGCCTTCCAATCGATGCGCCGCGTGTCGTCGCCCGGCACCCATTCACGCAAGCTCTCGAACTGCCGGCCCTCCCCAGGATGGCGGATGGCGCGGAGGCCCGCCTCCCGCCGCCGAGCGGCTTCGGCCACCGAGGCGCGCAATCGCCCCGCCGGGAGGCTGGGATAGACACGCACTGCCCACGGCGCCTCGAGGCGTCCCTGGCGGAGGCCCAAGCCGAACGACCCGACGGACCGTACCGCGAACCACCCGTCAGTACCGCGCCCGCGGCGCTCGGGATGCACCGGCAGTCGTTCGCGCACCGTGGCGCCCGCCGCAACCGCAACCCCGCGCGGGGTCTGCGCCCCACCCAGTATCGCCGGCCGCACCTCCCGCACGACGAGGCGCGCCGACCGAGGGGACGGATTCCGCCACTGGTACACCACCTCACCCGCCCCACCCGCCGAGTAGATGGCGGGGGCATCCCGCGTCACCGCCAGGCGACCCGGAACGGGGGCGCGCGCGCCATCGAGCAGAACGATGGCAAGGACCAGCACGTCCGCCACGACCAGCAGATCGAGCGCCGCGGGCGTGAGGAACCCGAGCAGCCCGATCGGAGACAACAGCGCCAGAATGGCGAGCGCCCGCCGCGTCGGGAGGATCACGTCGTCGGGACCTCGATCTGTTCGATCACGCTCTTGAGCGCGGCCTCCGCGGTCACTCCCTCGAGCTCCAACTCCGGCGCGACGCTCACGCGGTGCCCCAGCGCCGGCGTGGCGAGCTGCTTCACATCGTCCGGAATGACGAAGTCGCGGCCCTCGAGGAGCGCGAGGGCGCGCGTCGCCTTGAGCAGCGCCACACCCGCGCGAGGACTCGCGCCCAAAACCAGCGACGCGGTATCGCGCGTTGCGCGCACGATGGACGTGATGTACGCCAGCACCGGCGGCTCGACCCGCACGGCGCGCACCGTCTCCCGCAACGCGCCGATCCCGGCGGCGTCCGTCACCCGCTCGAGCCCGTAGCTCGCCGGCTCATCCGCCTCGAAGCCGCCGAGGTACCGCGCGAGGATGCCGCGCTCCGTGTCTTCGCCGGGGTACGTGATCGCCACCTTCAGCATGAACCGGTCGAGCTCCGCCTCCGGGAGCGGATAGGTGCCTTCGAATTCGATCGGGTTCTGGGTCGCGAACACCGTGAACACCGGTGGGAGCGGGTGGGTGGTGCCGTCCACGGTGACGGTACGCTCCTGCATCGCCTCGAGCAGGGCGGCCTGCGTCTTGGCGGGCGCCCGGTTGATCTCATCGGCCAGCACCAATTCGTGGAACAGCGGTCCCGGCCGGAACCGGAACTCGTTCCCGGCGCCCAGCATGGAGATCCCCGTCACGTCACCCGGCATGAGGTCGGGTGTGAACTGGATGCGCGCGCTCTTCACGCCGAGAATCTCGGACAGCGCGCGGACGATCAGGGTCTTCGCGGTGCCGGGCACTCCTTCAAGCAGCACGTGTCCCCGGGCCAGCAGCGCGACGACGCAATCCCGCGTCACGGTCTCCTGGCCGAGAACGACGCGCCGCAGCGCGTTCAGGATCGCGCGTGCCCGCTCGGTTGCCTCAGTGCTTCCCACACATCCTCCACGGCTTGGGCGGTGCGGAGCACGTGCTCCTCACCGCTGCTCGATTCTCGCACCAACCAACCCAATCGCTTGACCGCGGCCCGGGTTGCCGGATCGCCCCTGGCGTTGGCCAGTGCGGCAAACCACTGATCGCGCCCCCGCGCTATCGGCCCTAGACCGCCGCGCCGAAGTCGCCGTCGCAGGCCGCGCGCCAAGAGGTCGACCGCGGTCTGTCCCCCGCCCGCGCGCTCCAGTCCTGCGGCGAGCGCGTCGAGATGCTCCAGCGGCGACCGCCGGCGCCGCTCGATACGGCGCAGTGCCGGCCCGAACCGCACCGCCGCCACGGCGAGCGCCAGCAGGCCAGCCGCCGTGAGCTGCAGCATCATCCACCCGGCCGGATTCCGGCGGAGCCAATCCCAGGCGGCAACGAAGATCGCCCCGCGATGGCCGAAACCCTGATGGTACTCGTCCACGACGATGCGGCGGATTCCACCTTCCAGGATCCAAGGAATCACCAGGGCGCCGGCGTCCGTCTCCCGTAGCGACCGGTTCGTGAGCCAGTGAACGTCCGCAAGCACGATTGCCTCGCCGCCGCCAGCCAGCATGACACGCTCGGCCACCGGCCGCCGATTGGTCGCGACGAGGAGGGTGTCCAGCCTCCGGATGGCCGGCCGGGCCCGGGCGCCCGGGGCGGGCCGCGCGCGACCGAGCACCACATTGACGGGCGGCAGCGAGTCGATCCCGGCAGGCGACCGGACCGGAATCGCGCCCCCGGTGTCACGCGCCACGGCTCCCCGCACCACCGCGATGCCAAGCGCGTTCTCGACCCCCGTACGCCCGACGAGGATCAGCCGGCCGCCACGCCGAACCCAGTCCGTGACCTCGGCATCTTCACCGTCGCTCAAGGGGACCTCGGGTCGGATGATGGCGAGCGCGACGTCGTCGGCCGAACCGAGATCCTCCGCGAGACCGAACAACGGTGTCCTCCGACGCTCCACCGTCACTCCCAGAGCCTCCATGGTTTCGGCCAGGGCGCTCGCGCCACGCGGTCCCCACAGGAACGTCGATGGTCGCGGATCCTCGAGCTCGGCGGCCGGTGCCGCGGCCCGCCCGAGCAACGCCGCGCCGACGATCGCCGCCCCGAACCCGGCGACGAGGACCAACTCACGATGCCGCACGATACCTCGCCAGCTCGGCCGCGCGGTCGTCGAACCGCGCCACGTCGTCCGCCGTGCACGCCGCGCCGCCGAACAGGCGGCGGTACAGCTCGTCCACCAATCCCGTCATCACGCCCCGGCCGGCGGCGTCCAGACGCGCTTCCGCGGCGTACTCCGCCGGTGTCTTGGACGGGTCGAGGCGCACGATGGCGCTTTGCTGTAGCTCGGATACCAGCATCGCGAACCGCTCCGCCAGCGCCTCCACGAACCGGCCCTCCGCGAGCAGGCGCCGGTACGCCGCGCGGTGCCAGGCCGCGTCACGCACAGGCAGGGCGCGGCCCGCCACACCACCGCGCTCGGGCGCGTGCGGGTGCAGTGCCTGCCAGGTCAGATAGGCGAAGTGCACCAGAATGGCGAGGAGCACGGCAGTCGCCACGACCAACAGGAGGTAATAGACCACGGGGTGACCGGCCTCCAGCCGGGCCATCCATTCTTGGAGCGCGCGCAACCACCCTCTCACCAGCGCGACCAGCCCGCCGCGGCGTTCCGTCCACGCGTAGCGGGGGTCGGCGAAGACGTCGCGCAGCGCCGCCCGGACGGAGTCCGCGGCCGGGACCTGAACGCTCACGCCGTGACCGGCACCGGGCGCTCGAGCGTCTGGCTCAGCAGCTCGAGGTCAAAGCCGTCTTTGCGTATCCGCAAATCGTAGTAGAACAGCGTGAAGACACACGCGAACCAGGGCGTCAGCAGGAATGACACGAACTGGGCGATCACCTGCAACGTGGACTCCGCGATGGGAACGAACGCCGCCACCGCTCCCACCGCGAGGAATGGCAGGAAGTAGAGGACGCCGAGGGTCAGCCCGAGCTGGAAGGCCTTGCCCTTGGATCCCTTCGTGAGCGCCCACGATCGCCCGAGCGCGTCCGTGCTGGCGCGGAGGTCTTCCAGCACGACCACCTGCACCGCCACGGAGTATCCACAGGCGACGACGATCCCGGGGACGAACAGGAGCAGGCAGGCGGCGAACACCAGGATGTACGACGCGATGCCGACGATCATCAGTCGTCCGATCCGGCGAACTCCATAGCGCAGGGCCGGCCCGAGCGCGGGGTCGCGGCCCAGGTAGATCTCGGACACCGCCCAGACCGTCGCGGCCGATGCCGGCAACCATCCGACGCTGAGGATCAGGATGGACGCGAGGTACACCCCCGGATTCAGCAGCGCGCCACCGGCGAGGTCGACGTACACGGACAGGAGCGTGGGCACACCGAGACAGACGATGGAGATCCCGATCAGGGCACCGAAGTGGTTCCGGTAGAGGGTGAAGCCCCCATCGAGAATTTCTCCGACCGACATGGGTCGCATATCCTGGCTGGTCATGTATCTCTCTCGGGGATAGGATGGGAACAATATGGAGCGATCGTCCACGACGCGGCCAGCATCGCTTGCCCGGTACGTCGAGATCGAGACGCCGGAGGGGATCACCCTCCGCCTCGAGTTGGCGGGCTTTGGCTCCCGCGTGCTGGCGGCAATCTACGACGGCGTGCTCGTCGTCCTGCTCCTCTTCCTCACCGGCGCCGCGTTCCTGGCGATGGCCGTCGCGGGAAGCACGTGGGTGCGCGCCGCTTTCATTCTCGTCGGGTTCGGGATCGTCTGGGGGTATTTCGCGCTGTTCGAGGGATTGTGGAACGGCCGCACTCCCGGCAAGCGCAGGGTCGGCATCCGCGTGGTGCTCGACACCGGCGCGCCGATCACGTTCCAAGCGGCGCTGATTCGCGGACTCGTGCGAACGGTCGACTACCAGCCCGGCATCTCGGGCATCGTGGGGCTGGTGTTCATGATGCTGCACCCGCAGGCCAAGCGCCTGGGCGACCTCGTGGCCGGCACCATCGTCGTGAGGGACGAACCCGCGGAGTTAGCGGTGGTGCCCGGGCGGACGGAAGCGCGCGAGCCGGAGCCGGCATCGGTCGCCGCTCGCTCGCGGCTCTCCGACGAGGAGTACCGGCTGTTGGAGCAGTTCATCGGCCGCGCGGCCCAGTTGACCCCTTCCCTCCGCCGGCGGTTCGAGGACGAGTTGACCGTGCGCTTGGGCGACCGGTATCCCGAGCTGCCATCCTCGCCGTCCCGCTTCGTGCGAGCCGCCTACGAACTGGAGACCGCCGCCCGCGCCGCACCGGGCGCGGCTCGCCGCGACGCCGCTGGCGCGCCGCACCTGCGCGTCGCGGAGCGCTTCGTGGCGCGCAACCGGGACGCGTGGGACCGGTTCCGCGCGCGGGCCGCGTTACTCGAGCGCGAGGGGCTGGCGCAGACCAGCGGTGACGACATCGTCGCATTCGCCAGCGACTACCGACGGGTGGCGGCCGATCTCGCGCGCGCGGTGACGTACGGCGTGGATCCGCGCACCGTTGGGTTGTTGGAGCGCATCGTCGCCATCGGTCACAATGCCCTCTACGGCCTGCGCCGGCGTCCGTGGCCGAGGGTGGACCGTCTGCTCCTCTCCGAGCTGCCGGCGGCCGTCGTCCGGCACCGCGCGTACGTGCTCACCGCGGTCGCGTTGTTCGCCTTGCCCGGGATCGCCGGATTCGCGCTGCTCCGCGAACGGCCGCAGGTGGCCTACCACGTCCTGCCGGTCACGATGCTGGACCGGGCGGCCGCCGGCACGGACCAGCGCTCGCTGGGCTTCGGGTACGCGGAGTCGCCGTCGCCGTTCCTGCCGATCGTGGCGTCCAGCATCATCACCAACAACGTGCAGGTGGCGTTCGGCGCGTTCGCGTTCGGGATCACCGCGGGTATCGGCACGGTGATCCTGCTGATCTTCAACGGCCTGTTTTTCGGCGCGGGGCTCGGCCACTTCAACAACGTGGGCCTAGCCGACTGGCTGCTCACGTTCGTCGCGGGGCACGGCGTGCTGGAGCTGACGGCCATCTTCATCGCCGGCGGCGCGGGACTGCTGGTGGCACGCGCGCTGATCGCGCCGGGCGATCTGGCGCGGTCCGACGCGCTCGTGATTCACGGGCGCGCGGCCATTCGCATGGTGGGCGCGGCGGCGTGTTTGCTGCTCGTGGCGGGGTTGATCGAAGGGTTCGTGTCGGCGAGCGGGATGGGACCGACGTACAAGCTGGCGGTGTCGGGCGCGACGCTGGTGTTGCTCGTGTTGTGGTTGGAGGCGGGACGACGGGCCCTCACCCCTCCCTCTCCCGCTGATGCGGGAGAGGGAGGGGGTAGGGATAGGGGGTAGGGGGTAGGGGGATAGGTTCGGTTCATTTTACCTCAAAGAGATTCCCATCGAGGTCTTTTACGAAGGTGAGGACCTTGTCACCCTTGGGCACCTGCAATACCTGACAGCCAGATTTCTCACATTCCTCGACAAAGCCTTCTTTGTCTTCAACCTGAATACATTCGTGGCTGACGTTTCCCCTGGCTCCGTTGAAGGATTCCAGGTCAGGATGGACAAAGAGCTCAAACTGGCTGCTTTCATCCTGGTAATACACCATGGTCAGGTCTGTCTCCACTCCGAAAAGGGCTTCCGCCGTTTCGCGGGGCAGGGTTTTGGGCTCTGTTCTCTCGAGGCCCAACAGCTGACCGTAAAACAGATCGGTATTCTCGATGGAAACGGAGCCCAGTCCCGAGTGAACGTATCTTATCATCCTTCTCCCATATGAAGCTCGATGATGGTGTTCAGGGAAGCGGAGCCCGCTCTAGTTTGCCTTCAGGTCGCTGTACAGCTGGAAGGCCTTGCCGGGAGTCTCCCTGTCATGGACCACGGCCCGGACTGCCTGAATCATGGCGGTGGGGTCATCGGCCTGGAACACATTCCGTCCCATGTCCACTCCGGAGGCGCCCTGGTCAATCGCCTTCCAGGCAATCGTAAGAGCATCCTTCTCCGGGACCTTTTTCCCTCCGGCGATAACGATCGGCACCGGACAGGTCGCAGTCACTTTTTCAAAGCCCTCGTCGCAGAAATAGGTCTTGACCACATGGGCCCCGTTCTCCGCGCAAACCCTGGAGGCCATACTCAGGTATCTCGCGTCGCGAGTGAGTTCCTTGCCGACAGCGGTGACGCCGAGGGTGGGGATACCGTACCTGGTTCCCTCGGACACAGCCTGGCAGAGGTTCCTGACAGTCAGGGCCTCGTACTTCCCGCCTACGGAAACCATGACGGCCATCAGGGAAGCATTGAGCCGGACTGCGTCCTCTATGTCTACTCCGATCACCTCGTCATTGAGCTCAGTCAGTACGGTGGAACCGGCGGAAACCCTCAATGAGATGGGCTTGTTATAGATCGGGGGAATGGCGGCCCGAAGCACACCCCTGGTACACATCAGACAGTCCGCGTATTCGACGATGGGTAGGATAGTGATATCGATCCGTTCCAGGCCCGAGGTCGGACCCATGATGTACCCGTGGTCGAAGGCCAGCATGACCGTGTTGCCGGACTTTCGATCAAAGATCCTGGAGAGTCTGTCCTTCATTCCCCACTCCAGGCTATTGGAGCCTTTGAGTTCATATACGGGATTCGGTGTGGGGACACCAATGCCGTAGGTCTTTGCGTCAGTATTCCCTTCGCTATCTGGCACTTGGAAACTCCTTGAGCAGCGGGGGACTCCCCTGAGTTCGGGCGGACATTATCACTCAGATTTAGGACGATCAGAGGTCACGACTCGTCGTCGCGCAGGCGTCGTACTACGGCGTCTATCACGCGCCGGGGCCGGTAGGGCACCGTCATGATCCCTGCAATCTCGACCATACATGATCCCAGTGCTGTGACAGTGAGGAAGTTGGAGGACTCACTGGCCGATGACAAGAAAGTGAACGTCGTAGCGGGTGATTTCACTCCCCGCACAACACCAACAAGGGAACGATGGTGGACTGGCAACCCCGAGCTGGCGAGATCCAGGTCGAGTTCGATCCTGTGAACCAACGTCTGTACGAGCAGAACCACCCCGCGTGCCGCTACCACCAGTCCGCTGGCCCCTGCGAGCCGGACGGGGGAAGCGACGTCGAGGTCAAGGTCGCGCGCGTCATGCCCCGGCGTTCGACGCATCGCTGATTCCCGGCGGTACACCACCTCCACGAATCTCGGGGAGATTCTTGGGGACCACCCGCTGAAAAACAAGAAAGGGAGCCGACCTAACTGGTGACTCCCTTCAAGTTGCCCTCCTGGGCTCGACCACGCAGCGAAGCAAGCGGCAAAGAGCCCAGGGGGAGCAATGAAAAGGCCGCAGCAGTTGCTGCGGCCTTCATTGCCCCTCCTGGGCTCGAACCAGGACTCTCCTGATCCAGAGTCAGGCGTGTTGCCAGTTACACCAAGGGGCAGAAGACCTAGACGCACAGACGCCG
>Ga0307424_1000238_pt1 | contig 28625 bp, 26 predicted proteins | sample SalMarWE160320MG_FD_202157 | JGI IMG/M metagenome (GOLD analysis project Ga0307424, IMG submission 202157) | Salt marsh sediment microbial communities from the Plum Island Ecosystem LTER, Massachusetts, United States - WE1603-20 | ecosystem: Environmental > Aquatic > Marine > Intertidal zone >... | reverse complement strand
CATCATTTGATCTTGAGATTGAAATCTTCTTGGCATTCGCATTGATCCCATGAAGGATGGCCAGGGCGATCCATTTCAATGCCGCCTCATCCTTGTCATCATCTGTTGGTAACACAGACATCTCTTTTAGCGGATCAGTGGTGACATAACAATCGCAAAGTTCCTGAACCTTTAAGTGTAGGCTACGTTTATCTTTCATTTCAATATCCTCCTATACAAGGGTTTATCTTCAGCGAACTCAGATGTCAGCCGTTGAAATTAAATCCCGCTGACACAATCTGATCCTTTATCTTAGAAACAGCCGCCTTTTCAGAAATCGCTTTGGTCATCTTATTAAAGCCTTTGGTATCCCCTAACATAATACATCCGGTGATTAAATCATCCTCAATAACGATTTTCTTGTATATTTTTTCGTCGGTGAAAACCTGCGACTCAAATTCATTTTCAGCATCGATATTGCCCGCGGAAGCCAAATCAACACCCACCACTTTCAGGGTGTTGGCCATGACGGTGCCCTCATAGACCCTGTCTCCCCCGGCCATGTTGTTGCCGGCAATTTTTCCCTGCTCCATGGCGGCAGGCCATATGCCGTAAGGCATTCCCTTGAATTCGGCCACATCACCGGCCGCGTAGATATCGGTCCGGTTCGTCCGGAGGTGTTCATCCACCTTGATGCCTTTGTCATGGTCCAGATCCAAATCCTTGGCCAGTTCCATGTTGGGACGGACCCCTGCTGAGATGATAACCATTTCCGACGACAGGGCCTCTCCGCCTTCCAGAAGGACCCCGCCGACCTGATCACCACCCGTGATCTCCTCTGTCTTTGCCCCAAGCCTGAAGGAAAATCCCATCTTTCCCAAAATTCCCTGAAGTCTTTTCGCGCCGTCCACATCCAGCTGCCTCGGCAAGAGTCTCGGGAAAAACTCTACCACCGTAACCGATTTTCCCAACTTACGGAGGGCATTTCCGGCCTCAAGGCCGAGCAGCCCGCCGCCAATAAGAACAACGTCTTCAATCTTCCCGGCATAGGCCGAAATGTCACGCGCGTCTTTGATCGTGCGCAGGGCAAAGACGCCTTTTTTTTCAGAGCCTTTTATCGGCGGGATAAACGAATGGCTCCCGGTGGCAATCAAGAGACGATCGTAAGAGAGTGTCCGGTTATCTTCCGTAATGATGACTTTTTCCTGCTGTTCCGCCCTTACGATTCGAGTCATGAGCTCAAGATTGATATTCTGATCCTTATACCATTCCTTGTTCCTGGCAACCAAATCATCTTCTCCTATCTCTCCTGAGATGTATTCAGTTAACCTTATCCGGTGATAAAAGGGGAGATCCTCGCCGGTCACTATCGTAATATTCCCTTCCCTGTCTATCTTGCGGATGTTTTCTGCAGCGGTTGTCCCCGCGACCCCATTCCCGATAATCAAATAATCAGTCATACGCTAACCTCCTTTTCCGGTTCTGACATTATAGGCTAATCGTTCCCCCATTTACATATCTTTATAGAGGCGGACGCTTCCAGCCCCCCAGGGCAGTTTCCAGGTGTTGAGCAACTGCCAAGACTACATCCTCACGCCAGGGACGAGACACGATCTGTACCCCTATCGGTAAGCCCTCCGGCGAGGTCCCGCCTCGAACAACGGCTCCTGGCCATCCAGTCAAATTGTATGTCATGGTATAACTGAAAGCCGGAAATTTATCCTCATCAAACGTCTCACCATGCGCCATGGCAGGGGTTGCATTAACTGGACAAATGATCACGTCATAGTTTTGTAGAAACGAAAGCATCGTACTGCGGAAGATATCCCACTGAAAGACCAAAACACCGCTCTCAGCAGTAGACATCTCCCCGGCTTTCTGCATTTCTTGGAGTTTCGCCATCAATGGGTGAACTTCGGTTGTGCCAACCATCCCAAGCATCATTTTCACACCGGCACCCCCATCTGCCGCAAAGAGACCCATAAAAAGATCGTAGGTCTGTTCAATGCCCGTCGGGCGAACTTCTTCTACCGCCAAGCCGGCGTCTGAGAGAGATTTCGCGGCAGCTTTTACGACCTCAACTGTTTCAGGAGTAGGGGCCATAATACCGTTATCGGTATGAAAAGAGACTTTTAGGCTCTTAATATCCACGTCCCTGGGATCACCCAAGGTCATAGGGATAACACCCGCATCGCGCCAGTCCACACCGTATAAAATGGGCATGGTTAAGATCAAATCCTCGACAAATCTAGCCATTGGACCGACCTGCCACAGCGTATCTATGAGTCCCCCTGGGGGGAAGAAATGGCCAGTCCTTGGGAATCGACCCGTGTTTGGCTTGATACCGGCAATTCCGGTGAAATGTGACGGAAGCCGAATGCTACCGCCGGCGTCATTTCCCAGACCGAGGGGAGAACCCCCCGAGGCAATAATGGCTGCCTCGCCACCGCTGCTACCACCCGGGGTACGTGAGAGATCATAGGGATTGTTCGTTCGCCCATAAACCAGGTTATCACTCTCGAAAGCAAGACCCACTTCCGGCAAATTGGTTTTGCCAAGCACAATCGCTCCGGCGTCCTTCATTCGCTTTACTACAGTGGCATCTTCCGCTGGAATAAATTTTGCGCGCCCCTTTGTTCCACTGGTAGAAATCACCCCTGCTGTTTCGATGTTATCTTTAATAGTGATAGGTACACCGTGAAGAGGACCTGTTATCTCTCCCCTGGCCAAAGCGGCATCGGCTTTGCGGGCTTGTTCTCGGGCGCTGTCTGCTGTAAGTTGCACAACAGCATTAAGTTTAGGATTGACTTCTTGGATGCGGTCCAAGTGTGCATTAATAACTTCCTCCGAACTAACTTCTTTAGATTGAATGGCCTTGGCCAACGTTGTAGCCGAGGCATAAATCAAATCGTCCATCATCTTCCTCCTTTCTTGTTACAGTTTAAATTTATAAATGCTGTCCCATAGCTTTTTTACATTTTCTTTTTCCCAGACGACTTCTCTCTGAAAAGCGGGTATTTGATGATTCTTACTCAACAATTCGTCGAGGTAGGTTGTAAGACCTTTATTTGTGGAAAAAATTCTGTCTGTATAGTTCATAGTTTTATTCCTTAATGATGGCTGCAAACGTTGCTGTTGAGCAGGGGCGGTTTGAAAAACAAAAAGCAAGAAATTCAAAGGATAGTGGAAAACATATGGAGTCTGCGACCGCTCTTTATAAGCCCTCTGTTCAAACAGCCTTGTTATATGGTCGTTAAGTTTTTCCTTTCTAAAGCCAGCCAGCCTCGGAATCCCAGATAATCCGGCCGCTATCTACTGCATGAGCATTGCCATCCTTGAACGGAGCTATGGCTATCCGATAGGCCTCTGTAAAATAGTAGAGTAGATTTATCGCCCCTTGATACAATAGCTCGATATCATCAAAAGTGAATGTGGGATTACCCTTTTTCCCTAAATCCTTTCTGGACAATGGTGAAAGGGAACTAGTGGCAGTAAGAGTATCTCCCATCCAACAATATTGTGAATGGTTGAAGGCATTTCGCAGCTTTCCCTGCCAAAGACGATCCAGTACTGTTCCTATTTTCATATCAAGCTGCTCTGATAGCGACCTTAATTCATCGATTTTTTCACGTGGGTATTGACATACTTGTTTGTCTCCGTTTTTCGTAATTCGATGGAATGTCCAATCACATGTTTCGCCTTTGACGACACGCAAAAGATTCCAGAATATTGTTAACGGCAAGTCAGCTTCCAAGATATGACAGTAGATCAAAACCTTTATTCGGGCCTGATGAAAACTATTCTCTGTATGCTTGAGATATGCCTTAAATTCATTCACGAAATCGCAAAGTTCTTGCATTTCATAATCAACGACATAATTTATGACACTGTATCCAACATGCATGGCCTTATCCACTACTACTAGTGCATTAAGTAAATTGCAGGTGTTGCCTAATCGAACACGGTCAAAGACCTCCGAAACGGCAAAAAAAATCTCTTCATTGGATGGTGCCTTTATGGCCATTTGCAATATACCAAATCTAACGATTTTTGACCCATTATTCCCATATAACCCTTATTCGTTATATGTCTTTTATTATTTTTTGTATTCCACCACTTACCGATTGATGAAAAAAGTCTGGGCCGGGAATTATATTTTTGTACTTTTCACTTAAATCCGTTGCTTTGCTTAACAACCGATGGATGTCTTTTTTTGAATAAAGCAAGTATGAAAAGCGATTTATATAGTCTTGGACATGTGGCAAAAAAATATACAAAATGAAGGCAATTACTCTGTCTTCTTCATGAGATAGCCTGTCAAGATAGTCCCAATATGAACTAAGGATATCAATTTGTTCATCCTGAGTTTTTTGGCTAAACTCCAACTCACTTTTCAGATTCGACTTAACAAACACATTTAGGCTATTCTTCGTTTTATCGTTTTTGGAAAGGTACAGAACCATTTCAAATGATTGCAAAAATTCAACACTATCGTAGCCTATTAAAACCTTATATTCATCAGGTATATTGTTAAAGTTAACAGGGTCATCCGTTAGCACATCGAACTCATCTGCCAAAAACGTTTTTGTCAATAAATCTTTATCGCCAGCCATCATTTGCTTTGCTGCTGTTATGTGGGGAATGATGGTGTTGTTTTTAATTATCAAACTCGCTTGGAACAGGCGAACACACACGTCAGTCATATATGAAACCGAGTATAGCTTTTTCTTTCTTTCGATGTCGATTTTGTGGATTGAATGCAAAATAATTATCGTGAGGGAGGCTCCGACAGTAGAAAGAAAAGGAATTAAAAATTTGGGATCAAGGATGAAGTCTATCAACATTTTTCCTTTCACATATAACGGGCTGTTCAGCCGGTGCGTTCAGCGATCGGCTGAAAGAGCAAGGTTGGGTCATTTGTTCCAATCTTATCAATATATCAATACCCGTCCCGCATAACTCCTTTAACGGTTGCCTTTTGTACCTGCAGCCCTTCAGCACCACAGGTCCGTTCCTTACTGCTTGGCTTCCTTTTCTTTTGTCTCTGTATCTTGTTTGTTCTTAACGGTCTTGCCCAGCTTTTCAAGGACATTTCCTGTTTCATCCCGCAACTTCTCTATCTGCTTCGAGCTCTCTTGCTTCATCTTTTCTAGGCTTGTCTGCAGGTTTTTAATCCGGACCTTGAAGTCTTCCTCCCTTGTGCTCGTGGTATAGGCAATGATAGACAGAATAAGTGCAATGATTGAGATAAGCAGCGCCAGAGTTGCCCTGAAACCCCCTTTGACAATCTTTGTCTCTTGAGCCATAAGAATCCTCCTCTATAATATGTTTTGTTATCTTTCCGGGGTCTTGGATATTTTACATCCGCCCCGGCCCCTCTATATAGAATGTCCCGGCTAAGATAGCGGTACACATATGCTGAACACTATTGGCTCCCCATACGAATTGTGGTTTAATTGAGGCTCAGGACCCTCTATTTCATTGCAAATAATGCGCAAGTTGACCGGCGGGTTCTCCTGTATAATGGACGGGACAGCGTCTGATTATACAGGAGGTTCTGCCGGTCGAACGATTGGTTCGCGACGCGAAGCGGCGCGGACTAAGCGTTCGACAAAGTCAACTCGCGCATTCGCGCTGCGCAGCAGCGCGAACGGGAAGTTCACGGCCCACGCGGCGAAGCCGTCGTGGGTCGGGTGAAATGTTTTGTACTGGGGTCGGACCGAGCCAACCTTTTGATATTTAAGGGGAAACATTCCAAAAAGGAGTGTTTTGAAGCCTTAAAACGCCCTTTTCCTCCTCAAAACCAGTGCTGTAAGGAGTTCTTGGCTCACGAAGTGCGTATGCTCCCCGTGCTTCTATCACTTCTCGGCCCTGTGCCCTCACGCCAAGTCTCTCCTTAGTCTGTTCGACAAAGACCTCACGTCAACTTAATAACCTAACAGCGTCCCCATTCCATTTACGAGTAGTTGCCCGGATGTCATCTTATACGCAGATCGGGAGCCTTATGCCCCACATTCACGTTTGTCGGGATTGATGTCCGCCCGCGTACGATGTCAGCAATGACAACGACGAGAGAATAATCTGATGGTTTGCCGCTTACGTCAAAGAAAAAATAACGGCCCCCTTGATTCGTGTATGCACGCGCCCGCACTTGGTCACCGGAAATGAGTCTGACTTCTACTCCTACTGCAGCTGCCCCTGATATCCATTTCGCATTTCCCCAAACAAATAACCTGTTTTGTTGTGCTTTGGCTGGGATGAATGCAGCAGAGAATAGAATAACGCTTACTATCACAGTCAGTTTCGTCTTCATTTCTTCGGATCCTCCTTCAGGAATACGGGAGACAAGATTCTTACTTCGCCTCCAGACACAAGGACTCTGGCTTTGTCATTGAGATCAATGGGTGTCACGATGTATTCTGAGTGCGAAAATGTGAGTTCTGGCAAGTTCCCATCAGGATCTCGCCAAACAGAGAGCCCGATGATTTGACCCTCTGGCGAAGGATAACGCAAGGGATACCTGCAGAAAATATTGACATCATTCGCAAGTTTCCCATTCTCCTTTATAATAGTTCCTACTACTCGATACCTTTGGGCCTTGGATGTGGCGGTGGTAGGTTCTGCCGTCTTGCGATGGTTTACCCAAGCGTCGATTGTTGTGGAAACAAGAGAAACCATCGCCGAGGCAAACGAGACGTAAATGTAGGTTCTAATCGTTTTAAGCGTCGTTTGGTTCGGCTTTTCCTTCTGGTTCTGCTGCCTAAGCAACAGGAAGGCAAAGAAGAAGAGAAGTGCGCAAAGGCCGGTTGGCCCGTATTTCAATATTGCTGGAAAAGCTGACAGAATACTTTCCATTCAGTCCTCCTTTCTTTTTAGCTGCTGGCGCTAACCATGCCGGTCCTTAGCTGTCAACTTTACTCGTCATCGATTCAGATCTTTGGATGTAGCTTGGATTGAGAGTTTCTCTTGGTGTTGCTACAGACATCCATCTTAATCGAAGTCTATATTTTCGAAGACAGCATACCCAAGCCATGCCTGTTATTTGGACCTTTGGTAATGGGGACGCTGATAAAATAGTAAATTACTATCACCCGCACCCGTTTCAACTGAATACTCGCGGCTGAGGGGCTTCGCCTCAGACTTCCGGCGAGTTCTCTGAGCGCATGCCCAACTCTTTTATCGTCCAAAGGCAAAAACGCCCGCTCTTTTGACAACTTTTTTTTACCAGCGTCCCCTTTCCACGCATCAAAATTGTGGGTGTGTTTCTTTGATATTCGATCAGAGGCGCACTCCCAGAAAGCGATTTGATAATCATCCGCACCTTCATGAAAATACCCTTCAATATCAACAGTGTTTTATTCAGAAGCACTAATCCTGTTTTTCGGATTCTTCATAAATTCTGGGAAGTGTTTCATAGTACATTTCCTCATCGTTTATATTCTGTATCCAATCGTTAATTTTTACAACCAGTGATTGTATAGTTTTCTGTTTATATTCAAAAGTCAAAAAAATGTTAAGAAGAAATCACCCATTTCACGCTTTTTCTTTCTGTTTAACTCCACATTTTGAATGTTAAACAGAAAACTGTATAAATAACATGTGGGGTAAATGGGGCTCTTGGGTTTAGGGTTTTTTCTGTTTAAAATTTCGAATTTATGATGACGGTTTTCGCTCCCAACAGGACAAGATAGCTCCTGTCAGGAGATGGGTAGACATATTTTGAGGTGTTGCTCCATGGGGAAACTCTATAGATTTGGCTTAAGGCTCAAGGTTCTGGATTCTGGGTTCAGAGTTCAGGGTTGGGTTGTGAGTTCAAAGGTTAATTATTAGGAATCATAGTGAAAATTCAGTAAAAGTCAAGGGAAATCGGTTGAAGAATAGTATTCACCGCAGAGTAGCGAAGGACGCAAAGTTGTTTTTTGTTTTCCGGCCTCCCTGCCTCGTGGAATGCGAAGCCTATTCCTCTGGGGTCACCGGAAAACAATAAAAATGTAAACCTCTGCGATCTCTGCGGATTTGCGGTGAACAAATAGCTTTTGTTGAAAATCCTGTTGGTTATCTAACCGCACGGTTCGAAAAAATTCGGGACTTTCCCCTTGTTCGCATAGATCGGTCAGGCGAGGGGGTTCCTCCACTTCAGTTTGGGGAAACGGGCGAAATCAGAATCAGTAGAGGCCAACTCACAGCCGTGTTCAATGGCAAGGGCTGCCAGATGTGCGTCTGTCACCAGATTGGCGACAGCCTGACCATCCGTGAGCACCTGCTTGAAAACAGTCCAGTGTCGCTCGGTCGGCCGAACGACTCTCGTACAGGGCTGATCCAACCAGCTCTGTACACGAGCAAGTGCTTGTTCGAGAGAGAGCGGGTGCTCGAAGACCCTTGGATTAGTCCCTATCCGGATAAATGCGGACAAAACCGTCCAGCACAGGCAGACAACCCCACTCCCGGATAGCTGGCCATCCCACCATGCACGCGCTTGCTGGTGACGGGACTGAAGAGAGTCTTCCGCGTACAACAGAATATTCGCATCGACGAGAATCAACGGGAATCCTCGCCTTCAATCTGGGCCAGCAGTTCCTGAATATTGTCCAGATTGCGGCCGTGCCGGAGGCCCATTTTGTGAGGTTTCGTTTTGTAGCGACGCTGCTTCGCGGGCTGTTCAACCTGGTCCAGGCCGGCACGAAGAGCTTCGTTGACAACCGTCTTAAATGGTGTGCTCAATTTGGCCGCAACGGTCCGTGCCCGTTCAATCACATCATCATCTATGGATAGTGTCGTTCTCATATTGCCATCTTAGTATCTTTTGAAATGATGTCAAGGCATCATTTCATGTTTTGAGGCCAACGTGACCTTCAGCGGTGCTGGTTTTGGCGTCCGCTGGAAAGAATCTGTCCTTCCTCATTTCTCTCTCTAAATTTGACACGCCACCCAAATTCCCGATATTTGGTATGATCGTAAAGAGCTTTCTTTACGGGCAATTGCGACCCCAGAGGAATTTCCCGGAGGGATTCCTATTCCACGGGGCAAAATTCAGGAACTCGACATTACGAATTATTATAACCAGTTAGTCTAAGGGCCTTATTCGAAACCCTGTAGAAAATCCCGCTGGGCGGGGAACTTTTGCGACGTGTGCGGTTAGACTTCTATTTTCTGTTTAAATATGGAAATCATTTCCAAGTTCCACAAGAGAGCACCATTTTGGACCCGTCTCGGCCTTAAGCGCAGCCTCTCCGGATGGCGTCATTTGAATGTATCGGGGGTGGCTTGCCCAGATCTTTCCCGCAGTTTTAGGGCGAGAATGACCAATGAGACCGCGACCATGGCGGCTATGTTGAATTGCCAGGCATAGGCATAGGATCCCGTAACGTCAAATATGATCCCCCCAAAAAGGGGCCGATGCTGCCCCCGATGCCAGCCACAAAAAACACCAACAACCCCAGGGCCGTCCCTAGAATTTGTCAACCGAATCTGTCTGCAAGTAGAAAAGGCCTTAGAGGCGCCATGGAGCCATGGGGGTTTGGGATCCGGTTCAGGAGAGGTGATAAGAACTTGCTTTTTTTGACCTCGCTGTAAAGGGATCTATGCTGCGGAAATATTGTATCCTGATGGATCCTATCCAAAATCCATCATTTGAAATGCCTCATTTGCGAGATTCAAGATTTTACTTGACAATGGTGAACTCAATGGAATAAAGTGTTTGGTAATAATTGCTGTTCCTGGATGAAAAGATGAAAAAGTCGATATTGTAAGCCCCGGAATAAGTTCGGGGCTTTTTTATTTTAACACATAGCCGATCTCAAAACCTCCTTATCGATCCTATCATTTTGCTCCTAATAAAGGGGTGCTTGAGCCTGCCACTCGCCCGCAACTGGTGGGGCCAGAGAAAGTACAGGTTCCCAGTTTCATAGCAGTGCCCCTGGAATATTTACCAAGTGAAATGCAAGATTGTTTCAGTATGGTGAAGTATATTCCCAAGGCGCAAACCCACATCCGCCACGGCGGAACCCACTTCTATGAACTGAAATTTCACGAGGCATAAACTGGAGTAATATCCTGTGACCTCTGAAGGGAAGTGTAATCAAACCATGCGTTTGAGATCGGCTCAATATAAGAAAGGAATTTATGGAATTTAAAGCATTTAATTTAAACCCCAGCGTCGAGGCAGGTGTAGCTGCTGCAGGGTTTGTCACACCAACCCCTATCCAGACCGAGGCTATCCCGTCGGTCATGAACGGACGAGACATTATGGGTCTGGCCCAGACCGGTACCGGTAAGACAGCGGTCTTTGCACTGCCGATTTTACACCGGTTAATGCAAGGCAAACGCGGTCATGTCCGTTCACTGATCATCGCACCCACTCGCGAATTGGCTGAACAGATTCACGATGCCATCAACAGCCTGGGAAAAGAGACCCGCATGAGAAGCGTTACCGTCTACGGCGGGGTGAACATCAACACTCAAATTCAAAAACTGAAACGGGGTGCAGAGATTGTCGTTGCCTGCCCCGGTCGGCTCCTTGACCACATGGGCCGTGGAACGATTGACCTGACCCGGGTAGAAGTGCTGGTCCTTGACGAAGCCGATCATATGCTTGATATGGGATTTCTTCCGGATATTCGACGAATACTGAAACATCTCCCGGCGCAGCGGCAAACGCTTTTGTTTTCAGCCACCATGCCCAGTGAAATCCACCGCCTGGCCAAAGACATTCTTATGGACCCGATGACGATAAAGGCAGGGGAAACCGCACCGGCAGACACCGTGAGCCACGCCCATTATCCGGTGGCGCAGCATTTGAAAACGGCGTTCCTGCTGAAACTTCTGGGTCATATCAACTCTCAATCCGTGCTGGTCTTCACGCGTACCAAACACCGTGCCAAGCGTTTGGGAGAACAACTGACCCGGGCCGGTTTCCGTTCCACCTCGCTGCAGGGGAATCTTTCCCAGGGGCGTCGTCAGGCCGCTCTTGACGGCTTCCGCAACGGAAAATTTCAAGTGCTGGTAGCCACCGACATCGCTGCGCGAGGCATTGATATCTGTCAGATCTCTCACGTTATCAATTACGATATGCCGAACACCCCGGATGCGTACATCCATCGTATCGGCCGGACCGGACGGGCCGACCAAAGCGGAAAGGCATTCACGTTTATCACCCGTGATGATAATCAAATGGTTAATGCCATTGATCGTGTCATCGGTTCAAAAGTTGAGCGCCGAACCTTGACGGATTTCGACTACAATGCGCCGGCCCCAAAAAAACATATGCGAGCAGTTTCCAGTTCTCAGCGACATGGGGGCAAGGGGATATTCGGCTTAAAAAGGACGAAGCATATTGCTCAGGGTCGAATTGGGGTGACGGTAACTGGTTGAATATAATACCTTAGCGTTCCACAGAGTGGCAGTTATCCGGAGTGCGGTATTCAGCGTGGTGGAATGCCCCACGATGTCGTAGACCTGGAAGTCCTTCACCTCCTTGCCGGTCTCTATGATTTGGCCTTGACAACATTGGGGAGGGTTATTAAAGTATACCAAACTACTATAGATTAAAAAGTATATATTTTTAGTATCCAATGAGGAGCAAAGAGTCTGAAAAACAAGATCATGAACATTGCCGCAATTTGAAGAGAAAGGAATAAGGCGTGAGTATAAACGTAAGCATCCATAGGACCCATCGTCAATTTACCGATGGTTTGGATACTGTCGAGGTTGAAGGAAACAGTGTGGGCAACTGTCTTGATGATCTGATTAAACAGTTCCCGGATATGGAGACCGCGTTATTTGATAAGAAAGGCAAATTGCTCAACGCCATTGAAATCTATATCAATCTGAAAAGCGCCTATCCGGACGAACTGGTGAAACCGGTGAAAGATGGAGATGACATTCACATTACACTCATGCTTGCAGGGGGATAAAGGGAAGGAGACTATGTATAATCTATTGGTAATTCTAATAGTAGTTGTGGCTATTGCCTATATCATCAGAACTTTTTGTAAGAAGCTGAAAAAACAAAATACGGGCTGTTGCGAGTGTTCGTCATGCAGTACAGACTCAACATATTGTGACCCAAACAAAGATTAATTGCACGACTTCTGAGTAAAAGGCCCAAAAGCGGTCTATGATAATTCACTGAAAGGAGGTGATGATTATGAAGCGTTTTATGGTTCCGAGGGTAGCTCACTGTAGCGACGGCTGCCAACTTCAGTCCTGGGCACGACCATAAACTGCCCACATGAACATTTCAGGCGTTTAGAAACGGATAGGGACCCAATTCATGTCCGGCCAGGTAATCTCACGAGGAGATCTGAAATATGGCCCCCGGGCGCATGGCTGACACATCGGGACACCTTCAACGATCACTTCCCGTTTGTCCCGGACTACCTGGCCACACCGGGCACAGATAGCCTTGTGGCGGGTAGGGCCGGGCAAATCAGATTCACCAATGGGAACCCGGACCTCCTGAACCCGGAAAAGTACGCTGTCTGGCATACGCTTGTAAGCCTCCAACTGCTGCTGGCCCTTTCTCGTTATTTCAGGCGCGTATAAGAAGACAAGGTCACGAGATTCCTCTGTGGAAACCACGCGGTATGCCTTCTCTGTTTCCAGATTAACAAAGGTTGCGGCCATAATGCCATAATCCACGAACTTAAGTGATCGCCGCCCCAATTTGACGCCGGTGACATAGGCAATGGCATCTGTGGCGCAACGGTCTATTTCAACATAAATAATTATTTTTTTGATCTGACCCGGGGTCTTGGGATCATTCAGCCCTATGAGCTTGCAACCCAAAATGGCCATGCGAACACCCACTACCTGCCCCGGGCAAAGATGACCGTGGGATTCGGCTGAGCCCTTCAGAAGTTTTTCAAAATTCTCCATTATTGCCACCTGTCAATGGGCTTATGTTATAATTAACATAACAGAACGTAAAAAAATTTTTCCTTATTCCCCTTGAGCATCTTTTTTCAGGACCTCACTAACCCATCCCATGACCGCCATCATATTTTGAAAACCCGTGGTGGCCAGGGCATAAATTTGATCCAGAAACATTTCTTGCAAGATATACCACAATCAGATCTTTGAATGTAGTTGATTTTTCAACTTTTCAGCAAAACACCCTAATCTTTTTAACGCCCTTCACCCCTTTGAACTTTCTGCCAGGATCAAGGCCATCTTCAACAGGCTCAAAAGAAATCTATCCTCACCGTGGTGGTGATGGTGTACGAATTCAAGCCAGAATAGAGATGATGGTGCCGTAAAAGGTCAAAAAGTTGTGGGGCTAAAGCAATTTCCTTGGGTCTAATTCATTATAATAATGCGCAATCCCTGAATTCCCAAATCCCTCAAAAAAGCGATTCGATAAAAATCCCTCCAATTTACCTTGACTTAAAAAGCCATTGTTTAATATATATGCAAAGTTTAAGAAGCTACTCAGGAGTTCATTCAAGACCTGCCGAAGATCCCCGCACATAGCACGAGGGAATCCGTGAATGGACATCTTATGTTTAAGGACTACAACCCCGGAGGAATTCAAGAAAGAACTTCCGAGGAAATTTCAATCCCGCGTTTCGCGGGATCAAATACCTAAAGTAGTCTCGATCTATAAATAGCTATTTTCCGTCCCCCCACCGGCGGGACTCATTTCTGGATGGACACTAAATAAGGAGAAGACTTATGAGGGAGGTGGTTATTGTCAGTGCGTGCAGGACCGCTGTTGGCGATTTTACCGGATCGCTGAGCACGGTTTCAGCTACGGATCTTGGGGCGCTTGTAATAAAGGAGGCCATAAATAGGGCCGGTATCAAAAATAGCGATGTGGATGAGGTGATCATGGGGAGTGTTTTACCCCACGGCCTGGGGCAGAATCCGGCCAGGCAGACCATGGTCAGGGCAGGTCTTCCCTGGGAAGTTGGCGCTATTACCGTGAACAAGGTATGCGGATCTGGCCTGAAGGCGGTGATGTTAGCGGCCCAGGCGATCCAGTGCAACGATGCGGATGTCATTGTGGCAGGCGGGCAGGAAAATATGAACCTTTGCCCCTACATGCTGAAAAATGCGAGAACAGGGTACCGCATGAACAATAATAACCTGATTGACGCCATGGTCCATGACGGCCTCTGGGACCACGTGAATGACTTTCATATGGGGATCAGCGCAGAACTGGTCGCTGAGAAATACGGCATAAGCAGGGAGGATTCCGACTCCTTTGCCATGAATTCCTATGAAAAGGCGTGGAAGGCAATAGATGGGGGAAAGTTCAGGGATGAAATTGTCCCTGTTGAGGTCCCTGTAAGGAAGGGGGATCCTAAGATATTCGATGAGGACGAGATCCCTACAAGAAAACCGAAAACCAGCATGGAGAGCTTGGCAATACTACGCCCCGCATTCAAGAAGGATGGTCTGGTGACGGCTGGAAATGCATCCAAGATAAGTGACGGGGCATCTGCTTTAGTGGTTATGGCAAAGGAAAAGGCCGAGGAATTAGGATGCAAACCGATGGTCCGCGTCGGGGCACAGGGCGCATCCGGCATAGAGATGAAATATGTCCTTGTGGCCCCAATTCTTTCTATACCTAAGGTCTTGGCTAAGGACGGTCTCAAGATAGGGGATGTAGACCTTCATGAGATAAATGAGGCCTTCAGCACCTCCTCCGTAGCCATCAACAGAGAACTCGGGATCGATCCTGAGAAGGTCAACATCCACGGCGGATCTGTGGCAATCGGTCATCCCATTGGCGCAAGCGGGGCCCGGGTCTTGACTACGCTCATTTATGCCATGAAAGAGAAAGGGGCTAAGGTAGGAGAGGCCTCTCTCTGTTTGGGGGGAGGGGAAGCGGTGACGCTCGTGGTCTACAATGAGGAATAAAAGGAATTGAGGAATTGAAGGATTCAGGCCCCGGTGAAATGCGCTTCGCTGTCATTGATATGAATTTCAAAGGGTAAAAATTTAGGAGATAGGAGATAAAATGATGCGAGATGTGGTGATTGTTTCTGGAATAAGGACGCCCGTAGGGACATTTGGCGGGACTCTGAAGTCGACGCCCGTGATTCAATTGGGGGCATTGGTGTTGAAAGAGACCCTGAAGAAGGTAAATTTAAAACCCGTTGCAACAGATAATCTGACTCGGTTCGAGCCAGACGCCCTAAAGGGTATCGGAATGATTGATCTTGAAAAAGGGGCCTATGACTACGATAACTCATCTCAACCTATTGAAATTGATGAAGTTATTTTGGGGAATGTGGTGGGCGCCGGCCAGGGTCAGAATGTGGCGAGACAGGCCATGATCAGGGCAGGGATCTCCAAGGAGACTGGCGCGTTCACCGTTAACAAGGTGTGCGCTTCCGGTATGAAGGCGATTGCCTTGGCTGCCCAGTCAATTAGTTTGGGTGAGACAGACGCGGTATTGGCCGGTGGCATGGAAAACATGAGCCTGATTCCGTATAGTCTTCCTGCTGCAAGATGGGGCGCAAGAATGAACAATGTGGATTTGGTGGACCTGATGGTTATGGATGGTCTGTTTGAGATCTTCTACGGCTACCACATGGGCCTTACGGCAGAGAATATTGCTGAAAAATACGGCATTTCAAGGGAAGAACAGGATGAGTTAGGTGCTTTGAGCCACCAGAGGGCAAGAAAGGCGATTGCGGACGGACTTTTTAAAGATGAGATTGCTCCTGTAGTTATCCCTCAAAGGAAAGGGGACCCCATGGTCTTTGACACGGATGAGCGCCCCATGGATACGAGCGTGGAAAAGATGGCAAAGCTCAGACCCGCCTTCAAGAAAGATGGAACGGTGACTGCGGGGAATGCTTCAGGGATTAATGATGCTGCCGCTGCCCTCCTTCTGATGTCTGATTCAAAGGCCAAGGAACTTGGACTGAAACCCCTCGCAAAGATCAGGGCCTATACATCCGCTGGGATAGATCCTGCCTACATGGGTCTTGGCCCGATCCCGGCAGTGAGAAAAATACTGCAGAAGGAAAATCTTTCAATCGATGATTTTGGGGCCATTGAGCTGAATGAGGCATTTGCCTCTCAGGCCATCGCCTGCGTGAGGGAACTGAAGTGCGATATGGATAAGACCAACGTCCTCGGCAGCGGTATTTCCATCGGCCACCCCATCGGCTGTTCAGGGGCGCGTATCGTTTTGACCCTGATGGGACAGATGTTAAGAAGCAAAATAAACCTTGGGTTGGCCTCTCTATGTATAGGCGGCGGCCAGGGCATGGCAATGGTCCTGGAGATTGAAAATTGAGAATTGAAGATTGATTAAAGATAGTAGAAGATCTTAAATCAAAAAGAAGCAATCTTAATGAAATCGGTTTTTTATCGACTCAGCAATATTCAATATGCATTATTCAATATTCAATTTAAGAATGGGGGTAAATAATGGCTTACGAAAATATAATTTTTGAGACAGAAGGAGAGGTGGCGGTCATTAAGTTTAACAGGCCAAAGGCCCTTAACGCTATAAATATCGATGTGGTCAAAGATATCCAAAAGGCCTTAGATGAAGTGGAGAGTAATCCGTCGGTAAGGGTGCTAATCCTGACCGGAGAAGGAGACAAGGCTTTTGTAGCTGGCGCTGATATTTCCCTTATGGTCAACCTCACGCCCCTTCAATTGAGAGAATTCTCTGTTGCCCTTCACGAACTTGGGTTTCGTATGGAGGGACTCTCTATCCCGGTGATCGCCTGTGTTAACGGGTTTGCTCTCGGTGGCGGGACTGAGATCGCCATGGCATCTGATTTCGTTTATGCCTCAGAGGATGCCAAATTTGGCCAGCCCGAGATTAACCTCGGGATCATCCCCGGTTTCGGCGGGACCCAGCGTCTTCCAAGGCTTGTCGGAAAGGGGCTGGCAAAGGAACTCTGCATGACCGGTGCCCTTATCAGCGCTCAGGAAGCTAAGGAGATCGGATTAGTAAACAAAGTATTTCCCGCTGATAAATTGTGGGAAGAGACAATGAAGACAGCCAAAGCGATTGCATCCAAGGGAAGATTTTCGCTGATGGCGGTAAAACGCTGTATCGATCGGGGTTATGACCTTGATCTGCGTGCGGCGTGCGGTGTGGAAACCGACCAGTTTGCGTTGTGTATGGCGAGCCCTGACGGCAGAGAGGGAATGACGGCATTCTTAGAGAAAAGAAAACCTGATTTTAAGGGGGAATTGACCTAAAATGGACTTTGCTTTGACCGAAGAACAGCAGATGGTAAAAGAGATGGCGGCTCGGTTTGCTGAGGCCGAGATCAAGCCAAAGGCCGCCGAGCTTGATGAAAAGCATGAACATCCCGCGGACATTATTAGGCAGTTGGGCGAGTTAAAAATGATGGGGATTGCCGTGCCAGAGGAATTCGGCGGGGGGGGCATGGATTATGTCAGTTATGTGCTTGCCCTAATAGAGATCTCCAAGGCATGCGCATCAACGGGCGTGATCATGTCCGTGAATAACTCCCTCTACTGCTTCCCTGTCCAGGCATATGGTACGGACGAGCAAAAGAAGAAATACCTCTATCCCTGCGCCGCTGGCGAAAAGATCGGGTGCTACGGTTTGACCGAGGCGAGCGCGGGCTCGGACCCGGCTGGAATGCGCACTACCGCTGTCAGAGATGGCGATGAATGGGTTATCAACGGTGAAAAGAAATTTATAACCAACGGCAACGTGTCATCTTACAGCGTAATTGCGGCCATTACTGAAAAGGGGAAAGGGTACAGGGGAATCACGTCCTTTGTGGTGGATTTGGAAAACACCCCCGGCTTTAAGGTGGGACGGGTGGAAGATAAATTAGGTATCCTTGCCTCCGGAACAGCGGAACTGGTCTTTGAGGATGCCAGGGTGCCTGCTGATGCCCTTCTCGGAAGCGAGGGTGAGGGCTTCAAGCAGATGCTCACTACCCTGGACGGTGGCCGAATGGGCATCGCATCTCAGGCTATCGGCATCGGTAGGGCTGTGTTGGAAGAGGCAGTGGAATATGCCAAAACAAGAGAACAGTTCGGCAAGCCGATCACCTCCTTCCAGGCAATTCAGTGGAAATTGGCGGACATGGCCACTGAATTAGATGCCGCAGAACTCCTCACACTCCGGGCCGCCTGGCTGGAAGACCATAAAAAGCCTTATGAAAAGGCCGCGGCCATGGCCAAGATGTATGCCTCGGACGCCGCCATGAGGGCCTCTATCGAAGGTATTCAAGTCTTGGGAGGGTACGGGTACTGCAAAGACTATCCCATGGAGCGTCATATGAGAGACGCCAAGATATGCCAGATATATGAAGGCACGAATGAGATCATGCGTCTGGTAATAGCGAAAAACCTGATTAAGGGTTGATGAAAGAAAGTTATCAATCAACAGTCAACAACCGAAAGGCGGTGCCTATGCCCTTGACCTTTAATGATAAGATTTTTGATGACATAGAAAAGGGAAACGAGAAGTGGCAGGAAAAGCTGGACAAGGTGTTTGGGGCCAAGCCTGAACGATTACCCAGGTTTTCCACTGTTTCTGATCGGGAAATTAACAGGATCTACTCCCCTGCCGACGTCAGGGACCAGGATTTCATGGCAGATATAGGCTTTCCCGGAGACTATCCTTTTACACGAGGGGTCCAGCCGTCAATGTATCGAGGCCGTTTCTGGACCATGAGGATGTTTGCAGGCTTAGGGAGCGCCAAGGATACGAACAAACGTTTTCATCTCCTGGTAAAAGAGGGCCAGACAGGTCTTTCCACTGCCTTTGATATGCCGACCCTGATGGGCTATGACACCGATGCCCCCAAGGCAAGGGGCGAGTGCGGAAAGTGCGGTGTGGCCATCGATACCCTCAAGGATATGGAGGATCTGTTTGAGGGTCTCCCCATTGAGAGGATAACCACTTCGATGACCATCAACCCGCCTGCCTCAATAATCTGGGCCATGTATATCGCCATGGCAGAAAAGAGGGGGATCGACAGAAAGGCCATAGGCGGGACGATCCAGAACGATATGCTTAAGGAATTTATCGCCCAAAAGACCTTCATGTGTCCGCCAGTGCCCTCTGTTCGCATCATAGAGGACACTGTGGAGTTCGGGACCAATGAAGTCCCGAGGTGGAATACCATCAGCATCAGTGGATATCATATCAGGGAGGCAGGTTCCACTGCTGTTCAGGAATTAGCGTTTACCTTGGCTGACGGTATTGCTTACACAGAAAAGGCCATCGAGCGCGGTCTTGATGTAGACGAGTTTGCGCCCCGGTTTTCCTTCTTTTTTAATTCTCACCTCGATTTTTTTGAAGAGATTGCCAAGTTCAGGGCGGCCAGGAGGATGTGGGCTAAAATCATGAAGGAACGGTTTAAGGCAAAGGACCCGAGATCATGGTGGCTGAGATTCCACACCCAGACAGCGGGGTGTTCTCTCACGGCTCAGCAGCCCTACAATAATGTGGTAAGGACGGCCCTGCAGGCATTGGCGGCGGTTATGGGCGGGACCCAGTCACTCCACACCAATTCGCTTGATGAGGTCTTGGCCATACCGACTGAGGAGGCAGCCACCATTGCGCTGAGGACACAACAGATCATCGCCGAGGAATCCGGAGTGGCCAATACGATTGACCCGTTGGGAGGGTCTTATTTTGTTGAAGCGCTTACAGACCGGATGGAAGAGGAGGCCTTCGATATCATACAAAAGATCGATGATATGGGCGGTATGTTGTCGGCAATAGAAAAAAACTTCCCCCAGCAGGAGATTGCGGATTCCGCCTATCACTACCAGAGACAGATTGATGACAAAGAGAAGACAGTGGTCGGTGTCAACAAGTATGCCGTTGAAGAGGAGATCCCGGTAGAGGTGTTAGAGATAGACGAAGAACTGGAAACCCTCCAGATAGAAAAAACCAACAGGGTCAAGACTGAACGTGATAATCAGCGGGTTGCAGAGTGCCTTGAAAGGGTAGAGGAAGCCTGTTCAGGGGAACAAAATGTAATGGAGTCCCTCATAGAAGCGGTGAAGGCCGATGCCACCCTCCAGGAGGTATGTGACGTTTACAGGAAGGTGTATGGAGAGTACAGGGATCCTGGGATCTATTAGGGATTGATGCTGGATGCTCGATACTGGATACTGGTCGAAGAGCCTGACTTTGGCGGGGATACTGGATGGATGATTGGATGGATAGATATCCTTGAAATTCGAAACTCGAAATTGGAAATGAGGAATTTTTGCTTGAATGGTTCCAGTTCATAAATAATTTGTGTAAATATGCGTAATCTGCGGATGGGATTGAAGATTGAAGGTTGAGGTGTATATGAGACAGAAGAGAAGAGTAAGAGTGATGGTTGCAAAACCTGGTTTGGACGGTCATGACCGTGGGGCCAGGATAATTGCGAGGGCGTATCGCGACGCCGGTTTTGAAGTAGTTTATACGGGCCTTCATCAGACACCTGAAGAGATCGTAGAAGCCGCCATCCAGGAAGATGTGGACATGATCGGCCTTTCGAGCTTAGCAGGTGCCCACAAATACCTTTTCCCGGCTGTAATTGAACTCCTGCGGGAAAGGGCGGCGGATGATATTGTTGTCTGCGGGGGCGGCATCATTCCTGATGATGATATCAAAAAACTTAAGGAATCAGGGGTGAAAGAGGTATTTACCCCGGGTACACCCCTCGACGACATCGTTAAGTGGGTCGAACATAACGTAACACCGAGACAGGATTAGAGCATGATGAATGATATTGTTGAAAAAATTATTGCCGGGGATGTCAGGACCGTTGCGCGTCTTATCCGTGACATAGATGATGGCATGCCCAAGGTGCGGGAGGTCCTTAAGGCATTGTATCCCCATACCGGGAACGCCTATGTCATCGGCATTACAGGGGCCCCCGGGGTGGGTAAGAGCACACTGGTTGACCAGATGGTTGCCCACCTGAGAAAACGGGACAAGACTGTGGGCGTCCTTGCGGTTGATCCGACCAGTCCTTTCAGTGGCGGAGCTATCTTGGGTGACCGTGTGAGGATGCAGAGACATAGCATGGATCAGGGTGTTTTTATCCGGTCTCTGGCCACAAGAGGTCATTTCGGCGGGTTGACCCAGTCTACCCGGAGCGCCATTGATGTCTTAGATGCCATGGGCAAGGACTATATCTTAGTCGAAACCGTTGGCGTTGGTCAGGATGAGGTGGATGTTGTCAGGAGCGCCCATACGACAGTCATTGTGGTGATTCCCGGGATGGGAGATGATATACAGGCGATCAAGGCCGGCATCCTTGAGATCGGGGACATCTTCTTGATCAACAAGGCCGATCGGGAAGGTTCCGACAAGACCCTGAGTGATCTGAGACTGATGATAGACATGGACCAGAAGAAACATGATCGCGGAGCATGGAAACCCCCCATACTCAAGGTCCAGGCCGTGTTTGACAAGGGGGTGGCCGAATTTATAGATGAGATTGATAGACATGCAAAATACCTTGTTGAGACGTCTGGCGGACTCGATTTCAGGGAGAGCAAAGCCAAGGTCCGCCAGGAGTTGGAGGAGATGATAAAGGCCCGCCTGATCGAGGAGGTAATTGATCGATTAGCCGAATCAGGTGAATTTGACAGGGCAGTGGAATCGGTTGTAAAAGGGAAGATAGATCCCTATACAGCCTGTGAAAACCTGGTGCTCCCCACCTTGTCCTGATCCGCTCATAACCCCTGAACCCGGATCTTTCTAATGTACAGCGTTTTCTGGTGGTTGCGCCAGGTTATCCTCATCCTTGCAGGTTGCTTTTTCTTAGTCTTTGGAATCCATATCCTGATCGCTTGCTATAAACTGAAAGACCCCTACTCCTTCATAATGGCCTTCTTTGCATCCAATTTGATTATCCTCATAAGCGCCACTCTGATTTTGGGCTTCATAATTCGGATGATAAGGGTTTACAAGGTTTTGAAGGATGATAGTTGATACGGGTTCTGGAAATTGGAGATTAGAAATTGGATGCGGGTTGTGCGTTACGGGTTTTTTCAATAGTCAATAGTCAATCCCAGAACACTGAACCCTAACGTTGCATAAACCTTCGGTCCAAAAACGCTACGCTCGCTCTATATCAGGCCATCAAGAAACGCTGGCCCATTTTCAAGACTGTGTCCTATGTTTAATACGCTTTCATCCTTGAAAACGGCCCAATCCCGCCTTTGGCGGGACTGACCTAATCTAAAGCGTTTTGAACTCAAATTTTATGCAACGTTAGGGTGAACAATACAAGGAGGTATTGCAATGCCGCGCAAAAAAAAGGGGCAGCCTATCGGCAAAAGGCTTTTTAAATTGAGGAAAGAGAAGAAACTTACCCTTAAGCATCTGGCCAACGAGACGGGTATGGCCTCGAAATTTATTTCCCAGGTTGAAAAGGGGGAAATCATTCCTCCGGTCTCAACCATTCTGCAACTCTCAAGGGCCCTTGAGATCGATTCGGGGATTCTTTTAGCGGAGGAGAAAAAGCGCGCGGGCAAGCAATCTGATGAAGACTATGAAAAGAGGACCGAAGCATATACTTACGAGACCCTTACGCCGGAGGCGAGACACAAGCACCTCAAGGCGTTTAGAATATTTATCGACCCCAAGTCGGAACATAAATCGGTCAGTTACCAGCACTCAGGGGAGGAGTTCCAGTATGTGCTCAAGGGAAAAGTTGAGGTAATGGTGGGAGAAAACAAGAATATCCTCGGTCCCGGGCAGTGTTTGCATTTTAATTCTTCCATTGTTCACAAACTCAGGAACATCAGCTCAGAAAAGGCAGAGCTGTTGGTGGTGCTTTACACCCCCTGAAACGATACGAATACGAGACTTGAGAAAAAAATGGCCTATCAATTGAATGAAGAACAGCGGATGATACGGGCAATGGTCAGGGATTTTGCCAGGGAGACGATCATGCCCACTGCTGCCGAGAGGGACCAGACCTGTGAATTCCCGGCAGAAAATCTCAAAAAGATGGGTGAGTTAGGACTCATGGGCATGAATGTGCCACCCGAATATAATGGCGCTGGTGTGGACACTGTAAGCTATTCCTTAGCCATGCAGGAGATCGCCTATGCCTGTGCCTCCACGGCGGTAGTCATGTCTGTTCACAACTCTGTGGCCTGCGGACCCATCTATCTTTTCGGCTCAGATTATCTAAAAGAAAACTACTTGAAGACCTTGGCTTCCGGCGAGAAGATCGGATCTTTTGCCCTGACAGAGCCGGGCGCCGGTTCTGACCCGGTGGGCCAGAGGGCGAGAGCAGTCAAGGATGGGGACAGCTACGTCATCAACGGCACCAAGATGTTTATCACAACCGGCAAAAACTCAGGCATTACCGTGGTCACCGCATATACAGACCAGGAAAAGAGACATAGGGGGATCAGTGCTTTTGTGGTGGAGAAAGGGACGCCCGGCTTTTCCGTGGGCAAGGAGGAAAATAAAATGGGCCTTCGGGCCTCAGACACGGTTGAATTGATCTTTGATGGCTGCCGGGTGCCGGCAGAGAACCTCTTGGGAGAAGAAGGCGATGGTTTTCGTATTGCAATGGCCTCCTTGGACGGGGGCCGGATCGGCATAGCTTCCCAGTCAGTGGGGGTAGCCCAGGCCGCCTTGGACGCTGCCGTGAGCTATGCAAAGGAAAGGGTCCAGTTCGGTAAAACCATATCCCAGTTTCAAGGTATCAGATGGATGATAGCAGATATGGCAACCGAGATAGAAGCTGCCAGGCTGCTAACATTTAATGCTGCTTCCATGAGGGACCGGGGAGAAAACTTTTCCTCTGCAGCCTCCATGGCAAAGGTCTTTGCCTCTGAGATGGCCAATAAGGTGGCCTATAAGGCTCTTCAGATTCATGGTGGATACGGGTACATCCAAGAGTTTCCCGTGGAAAGATATTACAGGGATGCAAGGGTTTTTACCATCTACGAAGGCACCTCGGAAATCCAGAGAAAGGTGATTGCAAACTACGTGATAGGTAAATAGACACGATTTTGGATTGCGGTCCCGCCACGGGCGATACGTTTTTAGCCCTTTGCGTTTTTGCGTCTTTGCGCGAGGCCTGAGGTTCAGGGCTTAAAAGGATTGTTTCACCCCATAGCCTGCATTTCTTAGCTTATCCACCACCTCTCTCGCGTGGTCGTGCCCGCGGGTCTCAAGGTTTAGGATTACACTGGAGACCTCTATCGGATTCTGCAGGTCCAGCCGGTCATGGAAGATATGGAGGATATTGGCTTTTTCATTTGCGATTATCTCCAATAGCCTGTTGAGGGAGCCCGGGATGTCAAGGAGATTGACTTCCAGCCTGATAAGTCTCCCCATTTTAACAGCTCCCCTCTCGAGAATGCGGTCTACTGTATTTAGCTCGATATTGCCGCCGCTTATGATCAGGATGTAGCGTTTTGCCTTTGTGGAGATCTGACCATCCATAAGAGCCGCAAGAGGAGTTGCACCCGCCCCTTCGGCGATAATATTAGCCTTATCCATAAGGGTTAGAACTGCACCGGCAATCCCTTCCTCTTCCACCGAAACCATTTCATCTACATATTCCTGAATGATAGGGAAAGTAAGATCACCCGGCCGGTTTACCGCGATCCCATCGGCAAGTGTGGAACCGATATCCACGGTTACAGGGTTCTTTTTTTCCAGGGACCTGATCATTGAAGGACAACTGCTTGTCTGAACGCCGATAACGCGGACACCGGGACAGAGAGTCTTTGTTGAAAGGGCGATTCCTGATATGAGTCCTCCTCCGCCAACGGGCACCACAACGGCCACATCATTGCCCAACATATCGGCAAGTTCCGGACCTATGGTGCCTTGCCCTGCAATGACATGGGGATCGTCAAAGGCGGGAATAAGGATCCTTCCCTTTTCCCGGCAAAGCTCTATGGCATGGGAGCAGGCATCGTTGTAGTGGGTCCCCGAGAGTATCACTTCTGCCCCATACTCCTTTACAGCTAATAGTTTTCTTATTGATACGTCTTCGGGCATGATCAGGGTAGCGTTTATCCCCAATCTCGCCGATGCCCAGGCAACGCCTTGAGCGTGATTTCCTGCGGAGGCTGCTATAATACCCCTTTGTCTCTCCTCTGTGCTCAATTGAGAAATTCGGTTGTAAGCGCCCCGGACCTTAAAGGCACCTGTTTCCTGCAAGTTTTCGAGCTTCAGAAATATCTCAGACCCCAAAAGCCTGGTAAAATAACCGGAACGAACCAGAGGAGAGGGATGAATCACGCCCCTAATCCTCTCACCTGCCCGCTCTATATCTTTGAACTGGGGAATCATCGCCCATTAACCGCCGAATATCTTTACCGACACATCCTGATAGGTCTTTAAAACCTTTTCTCCAAAGCAGACAAAGATCACCTGTTTTACAGTTTCATTACTTTCAAGAAATCGCTTTGTTTCCCGCATCGCTATTTCAGTGGCCCGGCCCAAAGGGAACCTATAGGCGCCGGTGCTGATGGAGGGAAAGGCAATGGTTTTGGCATCTGCGTCCACTGCCGCCCGAAGGCAGTTCTTGTAACAGTTGGCTAAGAGGACGTCTTCATTTTTATGACCACCGGCCCACACAGGCCCCACTGTATGGATCACCCATTTGGCAGGGAGCCGATAACCCCTGCTCACCCTGGCCTCGCCCGTGAGGCAGCCTCCCATCTGTCTGGTCTCTTCCAAGAGTTCCGGCCCGGCAGCCCTGTGTATGGCCCCGTCAACCCCTCCCCCTCCCAGGAGAGTTGTGTTAGCCGCATTGACAATAGCGTCCACCGCCTGTTTGGTGATGTCTCCCTCAATGATTTTCACTCTCTCTTTCATCAAAACCACCTCCTTCCTCTCTGTTTTACCCTAACGTTGCATAAAATTTGAGTTCAAAACGCTTTAGATTAGGTCAGCAAGGGACGTTGGGCCGTTTTCAAGGATGAAAGCGTATTGAACACACGGTTAGGTCTTGAAAATGGGCCAGCGTTTCTTGATGGCCTGATATAGAGCGAGCGTAGCGTTTTTGGACCGAAGGTTTATGCAACGTTAGGGTCTATTTGATGAAGACCAACGCCTCGGTTAAGAGGTTGGCAAAGGAGCGCAGCGAATTTATCAATCCTTCTTCAACCGTTAGCTGCTGGTATTCTATTTTTCAATTTCAACCAAGGAGACATCCATTGCCATAGCCACCCCTAAGCCATAGGCTGGATCGGCCTTCATACAGTTCCCTATATGCCTGGTTTTGATGTCCCGCGGTGAATCGCCCATTGCACGCGCGGTGTTCTCAAAGAGGACTTTTTGCTGTCCTTCACTCATTAATCGAAACAAATTACCGGCTTGGCTGTAATAATCATCATTATCTTCACGATGATTCCAGTGGGCGGCAGCTCCTTCAAGCTCCAATGGCGAGTCTAAAAAGTTATGCTGCTCCTGCCATTCTCCGTAACTGTTCGGCTCGTAGCCCAGGGTCAGGATTACGGTTAAGTTCGAGAACTCCTACTTCAATCATTGGGTAATCGCTGTGCGGCCATACTTTGGTCAGGTCAAAGGGGTTAAACGAGCAATTAGCCGCGTCTTTTTCAGCCATGATTTGGATCTGCATCTTCCAGCATGGAAAGTCTCCCTTCTCGATGCTTTCGTCTCCCCAGTAGAACGCAGAAGCACGATTCTGAGCATCATATGCCGTAGCTGATATTTCGCTTACGCTCTCAAGATAGATCATTGGGGGGTCTGACACTTCGTTCTTATTAAGTAGAATTTTCCTGATAAGTTCATACTAATAGATTTTCGGGGCAAATTTGACTTATGCCAATATCAAATTTGATTCATAAAGCGACCTTAGTATATTTGCCTAAAAAGGATAGTCAAGCAGGTTAATTATAGACCAAGAAACCTAAATAATCAACAACAAATAAACATGAAAACAAGAACGTTTTCGATTTTATTCGTTGTTTTGGCCACGGTTTGTCTAACTGCCGGATCGACCTTGGCCAACGAGACCATTGTTTTTTCATTAAGTCATAGGAGCGCCTTGGCAACACCGACCTTAACGGTGACGACTTCCGGAACGACGGTTTCACTTTCCTGGACATCAGTATCTGGTGCAATCGGATATACTCTATATTATGCCCCGTACCCGTATACCGGGCCGGACTCGATCGGAAATATTCCTATGGGAACCCAAACGTCAATGTCGGCCAGTCTTTGGGATGGTGCTGCTTTTTACGTTACTGTCCAAGCGTATGACAGCATTGAAAGCAGCGGGTATTCCATATTAAGTATTTTTTGATAAGCAAACCGGTGGCAACATTCCCCATACCCGACACCGGACAGATAACTTGCTACAACGACTATGGAGATAAAATCACATGTCCACAGCCGGGGCAGGAATTCTATGGTCAGGATGCCAGCTACACCATCAACCCGCCTTCATACACCAAGCTGGATACAAATGGAAACCCCATGCCCGACTCCGCAACATCCTGGACCATGGTCAAGGATAATGTGACCAACCTCATCTGGGAGGTGAAGACCGATGACGGTTCGATCCATGACAGGGACAACGAATATAACTGGCAGAATGCCCAGGATGTCTTTATTGCATCCCTGAACAACACTCGCTTCGGAGGATACTCGGAGTGGCGGGTTCCCACAATCAAGGAGCTGGCATACATCTTAAATTACGGGACATACACTCCGGCAATAGACATGGCTTACTTCCCCAACACGAAATTGTCTTATTACTGGTCGTCTACTACTAATACCAACAATACCGATTACGCGTGGGGCATTGATTTCAGTATCGGCTATGACGGCCACTACAACCATAAGTCGGGTAGCTATTATGTGCGTGCTGTGCGTGGCCGACAGGCCAACAATTCCTTTGTAGACAACGGAAACGGCACGGTCACGGACACGTCCACCTCCCTTATGTGGCAAAAGGCAACGGCCCCAGGAGAATATACCTGGATAGAGGCACTCTCCTATTGCGAGAGCCTGACGATTGCCGAATACAGCGACTGGCGACTGCCGACCATCAAGGAGCTTCGGTCAATCGTTGAATATGACGCATACGATCCCGCCATAGATACTCGGTACTTCCCTGATACGTTGCCGTTTTATTACTGGTCATCCACGACCAATGTCCACAGTGCCAGCAGAAAATGGTACATCCATTTCTCCTATGGCTACGGCAGCTACTATTTCAATGAGTCTGGCAGCTATTATGTACGTGCTGTGCGTGGCGGATAGTTATGGGAGATTTGGATATTTGGTGATTTTAGGGCCGGTATGGCCCGGGGCTTTTAGAACTCTTTTGGATCAATCTTAATTATTCCGCGTGAATACAAATGCAAACTGAATATGTTTTGTTCCAAATTAATCCCATTGTATGAGGCATGAAAGCGAAACGGAATTAATCCAAAAGGTCTCCGAGTAGCGGTTCCCAGAGTTGCCTCGGTTTCAAATGGGAAACAGACAGGATATTCAGAAAAACTGTAGCCCATTGAATCCATGAAATCTGAAGGGCGCAACCACAACACCTTGTGGTTGCGCCTTTTTCAGACTGTTAATCCAAAAGTGATGGTTCCCTCTATATGAACCATCTGTTTGATTTTCCAATCAAAATGTGAAAGATTAATCTGGTAGTCTTGCATGGATTTGGCGGATGTGCTATGCTGACTTAATGCACGTATTGTCGCATCGGAGGTTA
>Ga0307424_1000235_pt1 | contig 28799 bp, 23 predicted proteins | sample SalMarWE160320MG_FD_202157 | JGI IMG/M metagenome (GOLD analysis project Ga0307424, IMG submission 202157) | Salt marsh sediment microbial communities from the Plum Island Ecosystem LTER, Massachusetts, United States - WE1603-20 | ecosystem: Environmental > Aquatic > Marine > Intertidal zone >... | reverse complement strand
ATGCCGGAAGCGCGGATAATTCTTGCACAGTGTACAACCTACTTAGCATCCTGCCCGAAGAGTAATGCTTCTTATATGGGAATTGAAAATGCTGCAAGTATTGTTCATGAAAATCCTCTGTACGCTGTCCCGCTCCATTTAAGAAATGCACCAACTAAGTTGATGAAAGATATTGGTTATGGAAAAGATTATAAATATGCGCATCAATTTATAAATCATTTCGTGGAAGAAGATTATCTTCCGAAAGAAATAAAAGATAGACAGTTTTATTTTCCAACTGATATCGGACAGGAAAAGAATCTTAGAGAGAGATTAAAGTTTCTTTGGAAGAAAAAAAAGAAATATGATTAAGGGGAAATTTCAAATCGCACATATCAAACACAAGTAAACTTCAAATTACAATATTTTAACAGGTATGCTTTACATAATTAGGTTTTAATTATTGAGCTTTGAAAATTATTTGCATCTTGGTAATCGTATATTGTTGATTGTTCTAAAGTAGTGCAAACATCTTTCCCGGAAATTGTTTTACTAAGCCTTTGAATTCAAGTGATAGTAGATGAACCAGGGAATCAGATGTTGAAAGATTAGCAAGCGAGGCAATCTTATCAATATGAATTGGTTCCGTATTTAAAGCGTTTATCAATTTCTCTTCAAAAAGATTTAACTCCTCCTGCTGTTTTGGAATATTTTTACCTAGTATCGGTTTTAACTTCAATTCTAGTGCTATTAAAACATCTTCTGCTGATCTTATAAGTTGTGCTTCCCCTCGTTGGATTAAATAATTTGTCCCTTCAGATTGCTTACTTCCGACATTACCAGGCAATGCGAATACTTCCCGGTTCTGATCCAATGCAAATCTCGCTGTTTGCATTGCACCGCCAATTGTTTGTGTTTCGATAATTATGCAGCCTAAGCTTAACCCGGATATGATCCGGTTTCTTCTGGGAAAGTTTTGAGCGTCAGGTTTCGTCCCAAGAGTAAATTCACTTACTACTGCGCCATGTTCAGATATTTGTTCGAATAATTTTTTGTTTTCTGCGGGATAAATTACATCTAATCCTGAGCCAACTATTGCAATTGTTCTTCCTCCTTTTTTGAGTGCGGCTGAATGACAAATCGAATCAATCCCTCTTGCCATACCACTTACGATAGTTATATTTTGTCCGGCAAGCTCTGCCGCTATTTTCTCCCCATATATTTTTCCATAGTTAGATGGGAGCCTCGTTCCAACCATGGAAATAGAAAAGTTATCTTCATTAATAAGATTTCCTTTTACCTGTAAAATAAGAGGTGGATCATAAATCTTTTTTAAAAGTTCAGGATATTCTTCATCCCAGATGGTAATTAACTTAGCATTGAATCTCTGCAGTTTGATAATTTCGCTTTCAAGCCACTCTCCTGTTTTCTTTAGATTCTTTCTGACGGCGACAACTCGCTTTGCCAGATTGGTACTTATTCTTTCTACTTTGATTAATGATTCATAGTCTGAAGAAAAAACATTTTCAAGAGTTTTAAACCTTGCCAGCAAACTTCTGATTCTACCGGGGCCAATTCCTTCAACAGAAAGAAGAGCGTACAGATAAGTAATTTGTTCTAAGCTGAGTTTAGACAAAGTAACTGATAAGTATGATTATAATAAATTTATTTTATATCAATCGAATCGACAACTGCAACAATTACAGAATGTACAGGTGCCTTTCGATGCCCAAGAATTTGTTGCACTGCCTTACCTTCCTGAACCAGCAGAACGGTATCACCAATACCAGAATCCACGAAGTCCAGCGCAACTACATCTTTTTTACCTATATAATTATTATTTAAATCGATGGGATGAACAATTAAAAGTTTATGTCCTTTAAGATTAGAATTCTTCTGAGTAGAAACAACATTACCTTTAACTTTTGCCAGAGTCAATTTCGCTTTCCTTGGTATCTTCTTTTTTATCTTTTTTGCGGTAAAGTATTGCAGCAGGAAATATAATTACAAATCCAATAACTAAAACTACCGGTGATATATGAAGGGAAGCAAAACTATTCCAGGAACCCACGGACATAAGATAAAATCCAACAATTATTACAATGAATCCTAATACAAGCAAATAATAATTCTGTTTCTTCCAGTAAATACTGAAAGGAGAAGTTAAGACTTTAGCTCTTTTTGTTTTCCTGATATTTTTCTTTGCAACTTTTTTTGCCATTTCAACTCCAAATATACAAAAATAAAAAAGCCCAGCGATGGGGTACCACTGGGCTCGACTCTTTTGCTTCAAAGGGCAGGGGAGAACCCTTTGAAAGAGTCATTCTTAATATATATCGATAAATGCTATTTGTCAAGTAAAATTTTTATTTACTTATCTGGTACACTATTTTTCTGATCGTGTCGAATTGCAAATAAGGATAATCTTCACGAATAGTATCAATAGCATCACCAGCACTAATTTTACTGGCTCTTAATTGCTTAAATTTCTTACGAATCTGGTAATCTCTAACTGCTTTTTCGTCAATCAGTCCGTGAGAATCAAGCAATTCAAAAATGTCATCGCTAATCAGGTCTGACAGAGGATTTTCGATTTTTGCTTTAAGTTCTTTCATCTTCAGCTCCTTTTTTAGTTAATGGATTTCTGCTCCTAACAATTAGTATCAAAATATAACTGAAAGCGCCTCCGTAAGATAAATTAATAAAAAAACCGATCAGAGTAATTTCCGAATCGGCGTAACTCTACTACTCTGAAAAACATCACTACTCAATGTTATAAAAGTAGTAGCAAATCTGCTATTGAATATTTCCCTTTCCAAATAAATTCTCTACAAAAATAAGAAAATGTGCTATAATGTCAAATTTTGGATATTTACTCTGTTTAAAGAGGTTAGATGCGCCCGGATTAAAATGGTTCCATAAAAATATATCCACTTTAAAATTGAATTGAAAATATTTAGTACATAAAGACAAATCTTGACTATAGCATTTTTATTTCGTTTTTTTATGAGAAGATATTTTATATCATTTATCGGGGCTAATATGAAAAAGTTAAATCTTACCTTAAAAATAATTTACTTAATTCTAATTTCCTTTGGCCTTCAATTCAATTCGTATTCTCAAGAATGGTTCATTCAAAACACTTCGGTAAATTCTAGTGATTTATATTCGGTAAACTTTATTGATGAAAGTATTGGTTGGATTGTTGGAGATAATAATACAATATTAAAAACAACCGATGGAGGAGAAACATGGATTACGCTAACAACTGGTACGGAAGGTTATAGAAATTATTCTTGTTATTTCACAGATATTAATAATGGTTATGTAGTTAGTAATTCACGAATAAGAAAAACTACAGACGGAGGAATAAGTTGGAGCGATATTCCTATTCAGTCAGGTCAGCAATTAAATTCTGTATTTTTCACTAATCAAAATACAGGCTGGATAGTTGGTTATCCAGGCAAAATTCTTAAGACCACGGATGGTGGTAGTAATTGGTTATCATATTTCAATGGTACAGACGAAAATTTTGAAAGCGTTTACTTTGTAAACGATGCACTAGGATTTGTAGCAGGTAGTGGTGCAAATTTTAGCGATAATAGCCTTATTCTTAAAACAACTAATGCCGGTGACGAATGGTTAGGCTGTTCAATTGAATATAATGAACCTCTAAACTCAATTTATTTTATTAATAAAAGCATAGGTTATGCCGTAGGTTACCATCACAGTGTTTTTAAGACAACGGACGGAGGAAATTTTTGGGAAAATATTTCAAGTAATACCATGGGTGACTGGTTGAATTCTGTCAGTTTTATAAATCGTGATACAGGTTGGGTTGCTGGTTACGAAACGGATTTTCGGAAAACTACAGATGGCGGATTAAGCTGGATAGACCAATCACTTGGAATATATAGTTTAAATGCTATATTATATTCTATTGATTTCATCAATGACACCATTGGTTGGGTTGTTGGTAATGATGGTAAAATATTTAAAACTACCGATGCTGGAACTAACTGGATTAGTAAGTCATCCCCACTTACAATCGCAAATCTGAATTCAGTTTTTTTTATAGACAACAAATATGGTTGGATATCTGGTGAAGATGGTATCTTACTTCATACCACAAACGGGGGTACTAAATGGGTAAAACAAGTAATACCATCACACAACAATTTAACATCAATTTTTTTTGTGAATAAAAACATTGGTTGGGGTTCAGCTCAAACAATTTATAAGACAACTGACGGTGGGGAAAGTTGGATATATCAGAATACTCCTGCTCATGTAAATTCAATGTATTTTATCGATGCAAATACCGGCTGGGCGGTAGGTTGTGGTGGAATTATATTGAAAACAATTGATGGACAGAATTGGCTTATTAAACCAAGTGGAACATCTTATGACTTCTATACACTTCATTTTGTTAATAGCAACATAGGGTTTGTGACGGGGAAAAGAACGATTTATGTACCAGGGTATGGCTCTTTCTCTGATAGAAAGATTCTGAAAACTACTGATGGGGGAGAGTCATGGTTTGAATTATATTGGCCGGATGGAAATACCTATGTCCTTCCAGCAGACATTTATTTCGTTGACCAAAATACAGGTTGGGCCTGCAATGTTGGCCTTCCTCTTATTAAAACTACAGATGGTGGTAATAATTGGTTTGATCTAAGTTTTAATGGAGGTAAGTCTATTTATTTTATTGATTCTTTCACAGGCTGGATTGTTGATGGGTCTGAGAAAATTTACAAATCGACCGATGGTGGAATAACCTGGCAAGAACAGCAAAGTGGAGTAATTAGTGGACTTAATTCTATGTATTTCATTAATGATAGTACGGGTTGGGTTGTTGGAGAAAACGGGACTATTTTAACTACAATACAAAATCAAATTGTAGATACAGTTGACACTGAAATTCCGACCGAATTTAAATTACTACAAAACTATCCCAATCCATTTAATCCAATAACAAATATCGAATTTCAGATTGCAGAATTCGGGTTTGTCTCACTTAAAGTTTATGATATTCTTGGAAGGGAAGTAGCAACATTAGTTAATGAAGAAAAACCTGCTGGCAATTATGAAGTTGAATTTAATGGGGATGGTCTATCAAGTGGAATTTATTTTTATAAGCTGCAAGCAGGCAAATATATCTCAGTAAAGAAAATGATTTTGATGAAGTAATATTGGAAAGTTTGTTATGAAAAAAATATATTTATTATCTATTACGTTATTGCTCTTTACTTTTAATCTACGAGCGCAGGAAGGTTGGTATTTGCAAAACACTTTGGAAAACCAATATTTAGAATCAGTTTATTTCGTTGACCAAAATATAGGATATACTGTAGGTCAATCAGATTTAATATTTAAAACAACAAATGGGGGGGACGATTGGAATCAAGTGGGTAGTGCAAATGGTAAATCTGTGGGCTTCATTAACAAGGATACAGGAATTGTTGTCGGAGATTATGGTTCAGTTCTATTAACAACTGATGGAGGTTCAGATTGGGAAATCAAAAATATTGACAGCACTTATTTTTTAAACTCAATTAAATTTTTAAATGAAAATTTTGCTTGGGCGGTTGGTTTTAGATATGATGATGCTCAGGGAATTGTATTAAGTACAATAAACGGAGGTCAAACCTGGTCACCTCATCTTATATTAAATGAATATGGATTTTTTTCTGTAGATTTTGTTGATGAAAATAACGGCTGGATTGTTGGGTGGTTTGGCAGAGTACAAAAAACAACTGATGGAGGTCAAACCTGGGTTGGTAAATCAATTCCGCCCGGTGAAAATTTATATTCAGTTAAGTTTACAGACCTAAATAATGGTTGGATTTTTGGAGGTGACGGTGTTATTTATCATACAAACGATGGTGGAATAAATTGGTCGCCCCAATCAAGCGGAGCCCAGGCTCATTTATTTTCTGGGTATTTTGTAGATCAAAGTTATGGCTGGGCAGTTGGGGCTGCAGGATTAATTGTTAAAACAACTAATGGCGGCATAAACTGGATTGATCAGTCAGTTAAAAGCAGTGATATTTATAATCCATACTATTTTTCAAGCATTTATTTAATTGATAGAAATACAGGTTGGATAGTCGGCAATGGAGGCATTGTTTTTAAGACAACCGATGGCGGTGGTGTAACTTCAGTTGATTATAATAATCCGGGAATCGATAATTTTTCGTTGAACCAAAACTACCCCAATCCATTCAATCCAACAACAAATATCGGATTTCGGATTGCGTCCGCCTCAGGCGGAGGATTTGTTACATTAAAAGTTTATGATATTCTTGGAAGAGAAGTTGCAACTTTAGTTAATGAAGAAAAACCTGCAGGCAATTATGAGGTTGAGTTTGATGGGGGTGCATTAGCAAGCGGAATTTATTTTTATAAATTGCAAACTGGTAATTATACTTCGGTTAAGAAAATGATATTAATTAAATAATTTATAAGGGGAAGAAAATGAAAAAGTATATTCTTTTGATCTGTTTTTTATTAACGTTTTCGAATTTACTTTTTGCGCAGCAAGGCTGGTACTCGCTAAATGATATACAAATAAAGTACGAATTAGAATATGTGAAATTTATTTCTGAAAATATTGGCTGGGCTGTGGGTTATGAATTTATTTTAAAAACCACAAATGGAGGTAATACTTGGACGCGCCAATTTTGGGAAAAATACACTTGGCTATATGGCATTTCTTTCACTGATGAAAATAACGGAACTGCTGTTGGAGCGCAAGGTACAATATTACGAACAACTAATGGTGGAACTACATGGAATATTCAGAACAGCGGTACTGATAAATGGTTATGCGGTGTCTGCTTTATAGATGAAAACAATGGTATTGCTTTTGGTGAGGGGGGAACAATTCTCAGAACAACTAATGGTGGAATTGAGTGGAATTTACCATCAATTCAGACTTCAGCATACTTAGAATACCTAAGAAGAGCTTGCTTTTCAAATGGTAATTATACAATAGTTGGTGATGTTGGAATTATATTAAAATCAACAGATGGCGGGAAAAATTGGTTTCAGCAAACAAGCGGAACAATATCTACTTTGTATGATGTATACTATTATGATGATAAAAATGGAATAATAATCGGAGGTATTTCTAATCCTGATTTTAGTAATCAAGGAATTATTCTAAAAACTACAAATGGAGGAGAAACCTGGGAAACCAAGTCAAATGAAGAATCACCACTATTAATAGGTTTCGACTTTATTGATAAAGATAATGGTATAGCTGTTGGTGCTCACGAAGTAATTCTAAGAACTACTGATGGAGGAATAAATTGGGTTGAACAGTTTTTGGGGCCAGAAAATTACACTTTGTATGGTGTATCGTTTAACAGCAGTAATAATGCTGTGACGGTTGGTGATCTAGGATCACTTTTCACAACTGATGGTGGAAAGAATTGGATAAGACAATCCTGGGAAATACCAAATGATTTTCATTCGATCTTTTTCCGTGCATCTAATGAAGCTATTGTTGTTGGTGATCAGGGCGTTATTATCAAGAGTTTAGATATGGGGACTACTTGGACCGAACCATTTAGTGGAACAGCATCTCAATTAAATGGATTGTCCTTTCCATTATCTTCTACTGGTTATGCAGTTGGTTCAAATGTAATTTTGAAATCGACAGACTATGGATCCAGCTGGATTCAGCAATTTAATGATTCATCGGTCTACTTAAATAATATAGATTTCACATCCTACGATTTTACATCGGATAGAGGTATAACAGTTGGTAATAATGGTTTAATTTTAAGTACAACTAGTGGTGGATTAAATTGGACGGAACAAAATAGTAATACAACAGAAGCATTATTAGATGTTTATATGATGAATATTAACAAGGCAGTTGTTATTGGTACCAAAGGTACAATTCTTAAGACTACAGATGGTGGCATAACCTGGGTGTCTGGATCTAGCGGAACAGATGAAACTCTGAACAAAATTTCTTTTATTGACACAAGTATTGGAATGGCTGTTGGGACAAATGGTACAATTCTTAAGACTACAGATGGTGGAATAATTTGGAATTCTCTATCAAGTGGAATTTCAAGTACTCTTTGGGGAATAGATTTTATTAATAAATATATAGCTGTTGCGGTCGGAGACTACGGAACAATATTAAAAACTACAGATAGTGGAATCAAATGGTTCCAACAATTAAGCGAAACGAATAGTGATTTGAGAGACGTTAATTTTATTAATACAAATATTGGCTTAGCAGTGGGGGATGGAATAATTCTTAAAACAACGAACGGAGGTTTTACATTTATTGGAGAGGACGACAATTCTTTTAATCCAAACGATTTTTCCCTTGATCAAAACTATCCCAACCCATTTAATCCAACAACAAGTATCGGATTTCGGATTGCGGAATTCGGATTTGTCTCGTTAAAAGTTTATGATATTCTAGGAAGAGAAGTTGCAACGTTGGTTAATGAAGATAAACACGCCGGCAATTATGAAGTTGAGTTTAATGGAAGTGGATTATCAAGCGGAATTTATTTTTACAAGTTATCTGTCTCAGCTTTGCCGAGCCAAGACAGGCAAGCTGGTAATTATGTTTCTGTTAAGAAAATGATTTTGATGAAATAGTATTTGATAAGAAAATTTTCTGTTCATTTCTATAAGGTTATTGACTGATGGGTTTATAATTGAATGGTTATTCCTTCTAATTATCCACTATGAACATCATAATAAAGATGTAAGGAATTTAATAATTAGTTTTTTTGTTGTTATTTTTCAGACACAAAATTAAATTTTTCAGTTTATTGCATCTTAAATTGGGTTTAAAATAATGTTCTTCCATTTTATAGCACCTCTTCGAACAGCAGTTTTCATTCTTTTTTCTTTTTCTCTGATTTTAACAACAACAGAAGCTCAAAGCATAAATGCTAATAAATTTCAATATCTCTCACCTGTTCCCGACTCAAAACTGAATTCGCCGGAAACGAACATCATTATAAGATTCGGTGATGCTCTTGAAAGTTATAATTTAGATAATAGCTTAATTGTAACCGGAAGCAGAAGTGGACTTCATAAGGGTAATATAGTTTTAGCTGAAAATAATAAAATCCTTCTTTTTCAGCCTTTGCAACGATTTGCTGATGGAGAAATAGTAACGGTTAAGCTAGAAAATAGTCTCAAAACAATCTCAAACGAACAAGTTCCTGTTTTGCAATACTCATTCACAATTTCCAATACTAATTTGAATAAAAAAATCAAATCGGATCCAAATAAGTATTTAGAATTGTTATCATCTGAATTTGATATTAGTAAGAATGAGTTTGTTATAAATGATGATAAATCAGAAAAGTTTTTTAATCGAAAAACATATACTGTACAGGAAGATTCACTCCCAGCAGATTTTCCTATAGCATCAGTAGATTCGATTAATAATCCTACCGAAGGTTCAGTTTTTTATGCTCCGTTTATATATCCTAATTATTTACCTACATATTTGATTATTACAGATAATTATGGCATCCCTTTGTTCTATCGAAAAATGAAGTCTGCAACTTTTGATTTTAAAAAACTTGACGATAGTACACTTACCTATTTTGATTTAGGTACGCTTCAATACTACATAATGAATACATCTTATAAAATTATAGACAGTATATCAGTAAAGAATGGATATACTACAGACTTACATGAATTTATAAGGCTCGCAAATAAACATTCATTTTTATTAAGCTACGATTACGAGAAAGTTCCAATGGATACTGTTGTTGAAGGGGGTGATTCGAACGCAACAGTTATCGGGATAATTATGCAAGAACTGGATGAGAATAAAAATGTTGTATTTCAATGGAGAAGCTGGGATCATTTTAAGGTTACAGATGCTACTTATGAGATTCCCCTTACGACTTCAACAGTAGATTATGTTCATACAAATGCAATTGTCATAGATGATGATGGGAATATACTTTTATCGAATAGGAACATGGATGAAATTACCAAAATAGACCGGCAAACCGGGGATATAATATGGAGATTAGGTGGTAAGTACTGCAAAAATAACCAGTTTACTTTTTTAAATGACTCAATTGGATTTTCACATCAGCACGATGTGCGTCGATTAGCTAACGGAAATATCACGGTGTTTGATAATGGTAATCTTCATTCACCACAATTCTCAAGAGTTGTAGAATATCAGGTAGATGAAATAAATAAAATTGTCTCTTTGGTTTGGGAATACAAAAACGAACCCAAAACATTTGCTCCTGCTATGGGCAGTGCAAGAAGATTGTATAATCATAACACGATAATTGGTTGGGGTTTTTCCCCTGAAACAGCTGTAAGTGAGATACGCCCGGATAAAACTATTTCACTTTATTTAAAGCTTTCTGATATGTTTCGCAATTACCGTGCTTTTAAATTCGATTGGAAAACTAATCTTTTCGTAACACATCCGGATAATTTAGTCTTTGGTTACGTGCCGTCTGGTGATTCACTAATTCAATCGATAAATGTTATAAATAATTCTGAAAAACAAATTAAGATTAATAGATTGCTTAACAGGGATTCATCGTTCACAGTAATTACACCACTTCCAATAGCAATTGATTCTCTTGATAGCTCAACCATTCAAATAATGTTCAAACCAGATGATGGAGGCAATTATTCGGATGACCTTTATCTGCAATGGAATTATGAACAAGAAAGGGTAACCCAGATTGTTGGACTTTCTGGTACCACAATTGTATCGGTAAAGAATGATGGAAACAAAATGAACTATGTTTTAGATCAAAATTATCCTAATCCCTTTAATCCTGTGACAACTATAATTTATCAAATTCCAAAAATAAGTTTAGTCTCGATTAAAATTTTTGACTTACTTGGTAAAGAAGTCGCAACTTTAGTAAATGAAGAAAAACCTGCTGGCAGATACAAGGTTAAGTTTAATGGAAATAAATTTTCAAGTGGACTTTATTTCTATAAGCTTCAGACTGAAAATTATACCTCGGTTAAAAAAATGATTTTATTGAAATAACAATAAATCGGGATTAGCGTATAAAAATAACGTTGCGATAAGCGGAAGAATAATATTATCTTTGTTAAATTTATTTTTATCCATAATTTCGCAATTGTTAAATGGAAACCAAACAACCTCTTGAAAATGTTCCCACTGGCAGGAGCAATACAGGAACTTCGCTAATTGATTTCATAGTAGTAGTTGTTAAGTTCAGATGGTTCTTGTTCTTGTTTATATTTATAATCACAGCAAGTGCCACAATATATGCCTTGTTAGCACCTAAGTGGTATAAAGCATCCGCATCTGTACTACCAGCAGAACAAACTGATTTTCTAAGTGCTTTTAGTGGAATTTCATCGCTTGTAAAGGGATTTTCTCCATCCAAAGGATTAGCTGCATTAACTGGTAATACGGAACTGGATCGCTATATGGCAATTTTGAAAAGTGCTACAATAACAGACGACATAATTAAGAAATTTAACCTCAGGACAGAATATGAACTTGAAGACACGTATTATGAAAACGTTGTAAAAGCTTTCCTTAACAATCTTGATTTAAACATAGAAGATGAGGGTAATTTAGTTGTAAGCATTTATGATAAAAATCCTCAAAAAGCAGCAGATATGGTAAATTATATGGTTGATCAACTAAATGAAATAAATACACGGTTAAGCGTTACAAATGCTAAAGCTAATCGTGAATTTGTAGAAAAGAGATATTTGGAGAATAAAAAGGATATAGAAGATCTCGAAGACGATATGCAGGATTTTCAGGAAAAATATGGTGTCGTAGCAGTTCCTGAACAATTGGAATCGACTGTTAAGGTTATGTCTGAAATTTATGGAGATTTATATAAAAAGGAAGTTGCTGTTAATGTAATCAGGAGAACCTATGGTGATAATAGTCCTTTACTAAAACAATTGGAAACTGAAGTAAATGAGTTAAAGAAAAAAATTAATACAATAAATGAGGGGACTACAGTTACTGATAGTGTAAATCTTATTATTCCTTTTAAAAAAGCACCTGAACTGGCAAATAAATATTTTAAGATTTATCAAAATTTGGAAATACAGTATAAGATACTAGAATTTGTTCAACCAATGTATGAACAAGCAAAGGTTGAAGAAGTAAGAAACACACCATCTGTGCTGGTATTGGATAGAGCAGGTCCGCCGGAGAGAAAAGCACGACCCAGAGGTTCAATTTATTTTATAATCTCTCTCTTTAGCTCATCTTTCATTGGATTGATAATAGTCTTTTCGTTAGAGGGTATAAATAGGATGAAGCAAATAGCCCCAGATAAATATGAGTATATACGGCAATCACTAAAATTCGATCTGAGAAGAAAGAAAGAAAAAAATTGAGACTAGAGAAGTATTAATTTAGATGCTAATCATTTCTATAATTTGTTTCTTGATTTTATTAATCCTTCTTTTTTTAGGTTTAAGAAAAAATACTGACTTCCTCTCTCCAGGAAGAGTTTTTGCAATGCTTTGGGCTTTCGTGTTAGGAGTAGTAGAATTAAAATTAAGTCGTCTGCAACTTGAATGGAGTGCTTTGGATTGGTTTATGGCACTTATCGGACTGGTTACTTTTTTAATCGGTATTTATATTTCATATATATTAAACTTAGGCAAGCCATTTTTACAAATCTCTGAAATTAGGACAAAGCTAAGGGAAGTTCAAATAGATGAAAGCAGACTATTTAAATTTATTGTTATTTATTTTTTTCTTTGTTTAGCTAGTTTTATAATTGAGTGGAGGATTGAGGGATATATACCCCTATTTACAGCTAGACCAGACAAAGCAAGAGTAATGTTTGGAATTTTTGGTCTAAATTACATTCTTAATAGTATAAATGCTGTAATGTTCCTCATTATTCAATATTTTATTTTTATAAAAGCTAAAGTAGTGAAGAAATCTTTTTTGGTTGTAATTTTTATTCTTTCATTAGGCAATTACATTCTTTTCGTACAAAGGTTTGGAATGTTTATACTACTTATGATGGGATTTTGTATTTATTATTATGCAGGGAAAAGGCTAAAATTAAGAACAGTAGTTATTTTTGCTGCTTTAATTTTAAGCCTGCTTATAGGTATTCAATCCCTTAGAGTAACTAAATTCTATACAGATTATGTTTATTTAGGATCTAAAATGAAATTTTCTCCTCAGTATTCAGAATTTACAGTTCCATACATGTATGTAGCGATGAATATTGAAAATTTCGTAAAATATTATCCTCATATTGAAAAACATTCATTCGGATTCTTTACCTTCGAATATTTAGTTGAGCTGTCTACAATAAGAAAATGGTTTATTGATTATTATCATTTTGATAAATTTAAACTGCATATTGGAGGATATAATACCTTTCCATTTTTCTGGACTTATTTTTATGATTTTGGCATAGCAGGTTTAGCCGTCATTCCATTTATTATAGGTTTTACAATTTCAGAAATTTATTATTACTTACATAGAAATCCCGGTTTAATCGTGCTAACTTTAACAGCTATTGCCTTTACTATTATAACTTCTTCCTTTAATTCGGATTCTCTTACAAGATTAGATACTGTATTACCTTTTTTTGTCATTGTGGGTTCTCAGTTTTATTTTCAAAAGAAACCGTAGTGAGTTATTAATTAAAATTTGGACTTTACATTTGAGTGTTATTTAGGATAGTAATTTTTTGAATGCGGAAAATAATAACATTGATGAATCTGAAAATCATAAGCTTGATTTTAGCGGGAGATTAATAGCAAGAAATACATTCTATAATCTATTGGGGTATGGAATTCCTTTAATCTTTGCATTAGTTCTGATTCCACCCTTAATAAGCAAACTCGGAACAGAAAGATTTGGGGTCCTAAATTTAATCTGGATGGTTGTAGGCTATTTTAGTTTTTTTGATTTTGGATTTGGAAAAGGTTTAACCAAAGTTGTTGCTGAAAAGATCGGATTAAATCAATTCGACCAGATATCAAGGATTTTCTGGACTACAATTCTATCAATGATTTTCATTGGTTTGGTTATAGTTTTATTATTATCTTTATTTATTGTTCCAATAGTAAATATCTTCAATGTATCAGATGCAATATATAATGAAACATTTGATACATTTTATATCCTTATTTTCTCCATACCTATAATCTCTACTACGGCAGGTTTAAGAGGTGTATTAGAAGCATACCAAAAATTTGCCTTCATAAATAAGGTTAGAGTTTTGCTGGGAGTTTCAACCTTCTTAGGTCCATTATTAGTTTTAACAATTGTAAATAATCTGTTTTGGGTTGTTGTTTTTTTAATCCTTATTAGATCAATGATATGGATAACTTATCTTTTGCGGTGCTTTAAAGTAAACAAAAACATAAAAGAGAAAATAATATTTGATATTAATTCAATAAAACCAGTCTTGAAATTTAGTATTTGGATAACAATCATAAACATTATTGGTCCAGTAATTCTTTACTCAGATAGATTTCTTATTGCTGCATTAATATCCGCCAAAGCAGTAGCATACTACGCTACTCCTTATGAAATTGTAACTAAACTGCTTTTAATTCCAACCTCCTTAATAGGTGTTTTATTTCCAATATTTTCATCCAGCTATTTAAATAATCCAGCAATACCAAAAAAGATTTTATTAAGAGGTGCTAAATTTGTTTTTTTAATTCTATATCCAGTTGTTTTTCTAATGATAACGTTCGCTCATGAAGGAATGGGATTGTGGTTAGGAGAGAAATTTGCTGATAATAGTTCCATAATCTTACAACTTCTATCCATTGGGATATTAATGAATAGTGTTTCGATGATTCCAAACAATTATTTCCAGGGAATTGGCAAACCTAAAATTCCTACATTAATAAATTTGATAGAATTGCCGGTTTATATTTTTATTATGTGGTTTTCAATAAAAATGGGAGGTATAAAAGGAGCTGCATTAGCTTATATGATTATGGCAGGTATAGATGCAATTATAATGTTTCTGGTTGCTAATAAGATCTTTACAATTAGTTTTGAATCTAAATTTGGTACTTTTTCGTTTATTGTAATGATTGTACTGCTGGTTTTTCCTTTCTTAACTGATATACTGATTATAAAATTAGTACTTGGATTTAGTGTGCTTCTAACTTATGCAATTATGCTATTGAATTTCTTTTTGTCAGCTGATGAGAAGACCTTTCTTTTATCGAAATTAAAAATGAGTATAACTTAGATCTAATACAATTTTCAAACTATTTTATGCTTAATATTTATTAGTGAGAATTTGAGTTGAATACAGTAGCCGCAGTAGTCATATTATATAATACAGATCTTAATGTGCTTGATAATTTTAATACTTATATCAATCAAGTCGAGAAATTATTCATAATAGATAACTCAGATTTTATCAATGATTCTCTAATAAAAAATATTCAATTGATCGAGAATGCAGAATACATTTGCAATTCATCAAATTTGGGAATTGCAGCGGCACTAAATTTAGGAGCCAAAAGAGCGATGGATGAAGGTTTTGAGTATTTGTTAACGATGGATCAAGATAGTAAAGCTACTTCTGAGATGGTTAAAAATCTATTTTTAATTATGAAATCTGCTTCTCGTATAGGAATTGTAACACCGGAGTATATACATTCCAGCACTCCAGAAATAAGAAACAATACTTACACCAAAGAAATTTTGTATACTATAACCAGTGGCAATTTATTAAATTTACTCGCATTTAAAGAAGTTGGAGGATATTTAGAAAAACTATTTATTGATCATGTCGATCATGAATTTTGTTTAAGACTAAATAGATATGGCTATAAAGTAATAAAAACTAACAAGGCTTTTCTCTATCATAGAGTAGGTAATACAGTTATCAAAAAGTTCTTTCGTTTCAGTTTCTGCCCGAGTTATCATCCACCGCTTAGACTTTATTATAGAACCAGGAATAGATTCTATGTGGATAGTATTTATAAAAAAATATTTCCCCAATATGTTAAGGATGATATTCGACATTTTATTCGAGAAATGTTAGAAATTATTATATATGAAAAGGATTTATGGAATAAGTTCAAAATGGTAATCAAAGGATATAGTCATTTTAAGAAAAACAAGATGGGTAAATATACTTTAAAAATTTCAAGCTAGACTTCAATTATGAAAAGCAATATTGCCGCAGTTGTGATTTTGTATAATTCTCGTAACTCCGTTTATAAAAATATTGAATCCTACAAAGATCAGGTAGACTTATTATTTGTTTATGATAACTCTGAAATAAAGAACTTTGCCTTGATTGATAAGTTAGAACAAAATTCGAGCTTAATATTCATCGATAATGAGGTTAATAAGGGAGTTGGGGAAGTTTTAAACAATGCCGCAGAAAAAGCTATTGATATGGGGTGTCATTATTTGTTAACTATGGATCAGGATAGTAAAGCGCCTAAGGATTTGGTGAAAAAATTATATGAAAAAGCCATAGAGTCGGATAAAATAGGTATTGTTTCACCTCTTCATTCAAATAAATTTGATACACATCTTAGTTTGGTTGGACAGGGTAAAAATAAGGTAATGACTGTGATGACATCTGGAAATTTATTATCTCTGAAAGCTTTTAAAAGTGTTGGTCGGTTTCATGATGATTTTTTTATCGATTATATAGACATCGAATATTGTATTAGAATGAATTACAATAATTATGATGTTATAAGAATTAATGATATTGTCTTAGAACATGATGAAGGAAATCTTGTAAAGAGAAAATTTTTATCGAAAATTTATTTTCCTATCAATAATTCTCCTATAAGATGGTATTATAAAACGAGGAATTTATTTTACTTGAGAAAGATTTATATACAAAAATACCCGTATCCCCTAAAAATAGAATATAATGTTTATTTACGGAATTTTATAAAAATGATTCTATTTGAAAAACAGAGATTACAAAAATTATCAATGATTTTATCAGGTGTTTGGGATTATAGAAAAGGGAAAAGGGGACGAAAATACTAAATATTTAAAATTATCGTGAATTCAAATAATTCAAAGTATAATTTTAGTATTTTTAAAGTGATTGGTAAAATTATAATCACCATGAGAAGGAGTGAATTTTTAAGTGAGTATTTTAGTAACAGGAGGTGCCGGTTTCATAGGTTCTCATGTAGTTGATGAACTTATAAAAAATAATGAAAAAGTTGTTGTTTTAGATGATTTAAGCGGTGGTTTTGAAGAAAATGTGAATAAAGGGGCAAAACTCATAATAGGTAATATATGTGATTACGATTTTGTCAAAAATATCTTTAGTGAAAATAGGTTTTAAGGTCATCAAAACTGGTGAAGCTGTTATTATTCATCGACCTGGAAATACGGTTAAAAAACAATTTTTATCCATAAATTTTTATCCGAGTTATCATTCTCCATTAAGGTTATACTATAGAACCAGGAATCGATTTTACGTTGATAAGATTTATAAAAAGAAATTTCCAAATTATGTAAGAGAAGACAGAAAAAACATGTTATTTGAGCTTATTGGAACTTTTCTTTATGAGAAGGAATTATATCAAAAAATTAAAATGATTTTATTTGGATTTATTCATTTTAAAAGAAATATTCTTGGAAAGTACCAAATAGGTGGGGAATAATAGTTTAATGGTCAATAAGGTTGCGGGAGTTGTTGTTTTATACAACCCTGATCCTGATATATTAGAAAATATAACATCATATATTTCCCAAATTGGATTTCTATTTATAATTGATAACTCAGATTTCGCTTCAGATTTTGTGAAATCTTACTACGTGTCAAATAATAAAGTAGAATATATATTTAATAACGCTAATCTTGGAATAGCAGCAGCTTTAAATGCTGGTGCACATAAAGCATTGGGAATGGGATTCCAATATTTGCTAACGATGGATCAGGACAGTAAAGCTCCTTTAAATTTAGTAAGTTCTTGTGTTTCTATTTTTGAAAGAAGCAATAATGTAGGACTAGTTACGCCAATACATGGAAATAAATACGGTACTCATATTAAACCTGTAGTTAGTAAAACTGAAAAAGTGACAATGGCCATGACTTCCGGAAATCTGATTTCCTTGGATGTTTATAAAAAGGTAGGCGGTTTTGATGAAGATTTTTTCCTTGATTACATGGATATTGAGTATTGTTTTAAATTGCATTTGCATCACTACGATTTGATTCGAATAAATGATTTAGTTCTTGATCATAATGAAGCAGACCTTACTGAGATTAGTATATTTAAGAAAAAAGTCCATCCGCACAACCATAAACCTTTTAGGTGGTATTATAAAACCAGAAATATGTTTCTGCTAAGAAAAAAATATAAAAATATTTTTCCGGAACTATTTAGTATTGAATTTAATTCATATTTACGGATGATAGCACGACTGATTTTATTTGAAAAATATAAAATTCGGAAAATCAAAATGATTCTATTAGGGTGGTGGGATTATTTGAACAACAAAAAGGGAAAAAAATTCTGAAAAGCGATGTATATAATTACTATTTTTAATGTAATTCTAAGTTCCATAAATATTTTTACTGATATTATTTACACGGATTGATAGTAGAATAACAAAATTACTTTTAGTAAAGCAGTCTAAATATAATTTCTTTTTCATCTCATTATTAATACATTATTGAATTTTCAACTACAATAAACAGAAATGAATGTGAGTTGTGTTAATGAAGAGTAGCCCTATAAATGTTCTAATTGACGAAGGAAGATCTGCTGTTGGTAAACCGACAGGTATAGGCCTACAAGCAATAAATCTACATAAACATTTAAAAAAATATTGTAATTGTAAAATTTCCAATTACGAAGCGTTGAAAATTCTACCCAAAGGAATAAGAAAATTCAGCATGGATGCCTTAAGGAATATTCTAGCTTTGTTTCAAAAATATGATATTGTTCATTATCAAGATAATTATGCAACTCTATTTAGTGTTAAAAGCAAAAGGATTGTCACGGTACACGACTTAGGAGTTTTTTTGTTTCCCGAAACAGTTCCATTTATTTATGTAAAATATAATCAGCATTCGATTAAAAAAGTCGCTCAAAGAGCAGATTGTATTATTACCCCTACAGAAGCTATTCGGAGAGAGTTTCTTGAAATGTTTCCAAGTACTAATCCTGCAAAAATTGTATGCATCAATGATGGAATCAGAGATGTATTTTGGAATTATGAAGGTTCGAAAAAAGTACTTATAGATAAATTCAAAATTCAACCATACACATATTTTTTCTTTCTCGGCAGTTTGTCTAGAAGAAAAAATCTAAAATTTACTTTAGAATCTTTTATAGAAGCGAAGAGTAAAAATCAAATTGATAAAAATACATTAATGGTTCTTGGTGGACAAAAATGGTGGGGCGCTGGTGATTTTAAACATTTATTGCGTGATGATTTAGGTATAAAAACACTGGGATATTTAAACGATGATGATATTGTTACATTCTATAAATACAGCAAATCTTTTGTATTTCCATCATTATACGAAGGATTTGGAATGCCGATTATTGAAGCGATGAGTCAAAATACCCCGATTATTATCTCAAATATTCCTACAAGCAATGAGTTAAACTTAAAGCATAATAATCAAATGTTTTGTTTCGAACTAGATGATAAAGCAAGCCTTATTGAAAAGTTTGTTGAACTGGATAAAAATCATTCTTTAATAAGAGAAAATCTGAATTACGGTGATATCTCAATTTATAATTTTGACAATATTGCCAAAGAGCACTTTAAGATTTATTGCAAAGTTTTGGAAGAAGCTATTTGATTATCAATTTAGTAACTAATATTTTCAGAAATATTTGACTATAGATTATGCGAATCGGTATAGACGCCCGACTGTTGGGGGAAAGAATTACTGGCATCACCAGATATCTAATTAATGTATTACACTATTTACCACAATTTGATTCTAAAAATAAATACTCTCTTTTCTCTTACGATAAAACAAAATTTGATAATAAGTTCTATGAACATCATATAGTTCAGCAAACTAAACTTCCTAGACAATTAAGCGAGCACTTATGGCTCAATTTTTCTTTACCCAATTTACTGACCGAGAAAAATATTGATTTATTTTTTACTCCGTACATTTTAGTCCCTATTAAAAAATCACTTCACAAGAATGTAATTGTCATTCACGATGTCATGACCAAGGCCTGTCCTCAGTTTTTTACAAGTTATTATAAAAAGTATATGGATTTCATCGTTCCACTATCGATTAAAAGAAGCGATTCAATAATAACAATTTCCGAATCGTCACGACAAGATATACTTAAATATTATAATGTATCTCCTGAAAAAGTTCGTTATATGTATTTATGGACAGATGAAAAATATAAACCAATAAATTTCAGTGAGGAAGAAAGGGAATTTTGGATAAACAAATATAATTTGCCGAGTAAATTTATTCTCTTTATAGGAGCTATTGAAGAAAGAAAAAATATACGTGGGATTTTGAAAATTTCGGATATTTTATTCTCCAGAGGTATTGATATGAAATTCTTATTAATTGGTAAACGAAGTCTTGGCTTTAAGCAATTGTATGAAGAAATTAAGAAAAGGAGTGAAAGAGTAATATATATAAACTATGTTGAAGAGGAAGATATTCCTATTATATATAATCTTTCAACATTGTTTTTATTTCCTTCGTACTATGAAGGATTCGGTTTGCCTCCCTTAGAAGCAATGAAATGTGGGGTTCCAGTTTTGTCTTCAAAGAATTCCTCTTTAACCGAAGTAATTGGAGATGGGGGATTGTTGTTCGATGCAAATGATTATGAATCATTCGCTGAAAGTATAATTTCACTGTTGAATGATAAGGTTTTTTATAATATGATGAGAGATAAAGCTATTAAGCAGGCAAAAAAATTTACACCTGAAGTTCAAATGCCTAAATTAATCGATTTATTTAACAGTTATACCCGTTAAACATTAGCTAATCGGAATCAGAAGTATTTTTTTGTTGGTTTTTTATTCATTTTCGTTTATTTTGAAACACTAAAATTACCAAGCTGCCAATAACATTTAAGTAATAGACTGAAATTTTATCATTATATTGTTGTTATTCTTTGGATTTAAGAATGGAGCTGTGTAAATAAAATTAAACTATGACTGGAGAGCGAATTTATGAATATTGCTTTTGTGAATCCCCCTTTCCATCCAAAATATTCACGTGGTTCTAGAAGTCCCGCAGTTACTAAAAGCGGAACAGTCTATTATCCTATCTGGCTTGCTTTAGCAGCAGGATTTGCAGAGAAAAAAGGCCATAAGATAATATTGATCGATTCACCTGCAGAAGTATTGAATTTGGAACAAACTATTGAAAGATTAAAAAAATTCAATCCAAATTTGGTAGTTGTTGAAACAAGTACAGGTAGTATTACAGCTGATATTGAATTTGTTGAAAATTTAAAGTCAGAATTTAATAATGTTTATACTTGTTTGGTAGGTAATCATGTTACTGCATTACATAAAGAGGTATTAGAACAATATCCTGTTATTGATTCTGCAGCAAGGAATGAATATGAAGAGACGATTGTCGATCTGGCAAATACTTTAAGTAATGGTAGAGATTTTAGGAGTATTCAATCGTTAACCTGGCGTAATGGAGATGATGTTATTGTGAATTCTCAAAGACCTCCTCTAGAGGACCTCGATAATATGCCATTTGCCAGTGAAATATTTAAAAGGTTTTGTAATCCCAGGGATTATTTCTTTTCAGCTGGGCGATTCCCTCAAATGATGGTCTATACAGGTAGGGGTTGTCCTTATTTATGTACTTTTTGTGTTTACCCACAGAACTTTTATGGGCATACTTATCGTCATAGATCAGCGAAAAGTATTGCAGCAGAATTCAAATATATTGAAAAAAACTTTCCGGAAGTTGTTGAAGTAACTATTGAGGATGATACTTTTACAGTTTATAAAAAACATACTATAGAAGTTTGTAAACTGCTTATTGAACAGAAAAATAAATTGACATGGACCTGTAATGTTAGAGCTGATCTGGATGAAGAAACAATGCGTTGGATGAAAAAAGCTGGTTGCAGATTAATAATTGTTGGTTTTGAAAGTGGATCAAATGAAATACTAAAATTGATGAAAAAAGGTGTGCGTGTAGAGCAATTCAAAGCTGCAGAGAATGCGAAAAAGACCGGATTACTTATACACGCTTGCTATATGATGGGAAACCGAGGTGAAACTTTAGAGACAATGAATGAAACTTTGCAGCTTGCAAAAAAGATGAACACTGACACCGCTCAATTTTTCCCCTTAATGATTTATCCTGGTACAGAAGCATATGATTGGGCTAAGAAAGAAGGTCTTATAACGGCACAATCATTTGATGAATGGTTAACCCCTGAAGGATTACATAATACAGTCGTAGGCACACACGATCTATCTCCTCAGGAAATAGTAGATTTTTGTAATTATGCGAGAAGAGATTATTATCTAAGACCGGCGTATTTTGTTATGAAATTAAGAAATGTAGCTACTCATCCATCTGAATGGAGAAGAACAGTAAAAGCTTTTCTTACATTTTATAAGCATTTATTTAGTAAAGAAAGTAAAAAGAATAAAGAGAAGTTTAAAACAAGGTTACAAGGAATTGATAGTAGTGAAGAACGAGGTGTCGTTATTGATCAAACTAATCACATTTCAATTGATAATATAAAAAACAAGAAGGATTCTGTTGAAGAAGAAGTACTTAACTAAATCGAATGAAAAAGAGTCTTTTAGCCGGCATTAATCCATGCCGGTTTTTTTTTGTGTTATTTATTTTATGTAAATAAAAACTACGAACAAAATATTTGATAATTACTCAGAATACGGATTCTCAGATAATTATAGATATTTAGTATTTGATGCTTAAATTTATATGCTGATTTTTCAGTTTAGTTTGCAAATTCTTGATCAATATTTATGGAATTTAATTTTATTCTTACAGTTATATTTCTGACATTAGTATATCTGTTGTTGCATACATACATAATCTACCCAGTACTCATTCTAATTATTTCATCCTTTTATAAAAAACATTCAATTAAGGGTAAAAAACAATTTCCCGAAATATCGATACTAATTTCTGCTTTTAATGAAGAAAAAGTAATTGAAAATAGAGTGCAGAATATTGCCAGATTAGATTACGATTTTAACAAGCTGGAGGTAATTGTTGGTTCGGATTCAAGTACAGATAAAACAAACCTGATTTTGCAAGATCTATGCAAAAAATATCATTGGTTAAAAGTTAAGATATTCAAAAACCGAAGAGGAAAAGCGGCAGTATTAAATGATCTCGTTAATGATTCTAAAAATCCTATCCTCGTATTCACTGATGCTAATACTACATTCAAAAAGGATTCATTAGAAAGGCTTGTTAAGCATTTTTCGGATGTTCAGATTGGGGGTGTTTGTGGTCGACTAATTCTAACTGAACCGCAAAGAGGATTTAATAAAAGTAATAAAGAAAAAACTTACTGGGAATACGAAACATTTTTGAAGAGTTTTGAAGGTAAAATGGGGATGCTGATGGGCGCTAATGGCGGTATATTTTCGATAAGAAGAATATTATTCGATGAAATCCCAATTAATAAACCAGTTACTGATGATCTTTTTATTACCCTCAGCGTATTAAAAAAGAAATTCAAGTTTATTTTTGATTATAATGCAATAGCTTATGAAGAAGTACCTAAAGAAATTAAGTCTGAATTTAATAGAAAGGTCAGGTTTGCTGCAACAAATTTCCAAACACTGTTAATTTTTAAAAGTTTGTTAATTAGTAGAAATCTATTGCTATCTTTTATTTTCTGGTCGCATAAAGTTATTCGATGGATTATGCCATTTGCTCTGGTATTGATTTTTTTAATCAACATTTTACTCATAGATTACTCTGAAATATTTTTGAAATTATTTTATTTTCAGGTTATTGTTCATTCACTCTCAATAATTGGATATTTCCTTTCATTATTAAGAATTAGATTACCCCTTATTACTTTAATCTTTTTTTTCAACTTTACTAATTTGGCACTCTTTATTGGTTTTTTCAGGTTTCTATTTAGAAAACACAGTTATATTTGGGAATCAACGCCGAGATAATTAGGTATGGTTAATAAGAAACTTGAGAAAATATCTGTCCTTCTTTCAGATTTCCTAACTATCAACCTTGCCTGGATTATCTTTTTTTATATAAGAGTTCAGTCTGGCTGGTTTCAGCTTATTACTATGCCCGAAGTATTTATCCCGATGTTTGTCGTATATGTTTACTGGGTTATTGTTTTCACTTTCGTTGGAATGTATCGCACGTGGTTTGCTTCTTCCCGCTTTGATGAAATATCAACATTGTTTAAATCTACATTTGTTGGAGTATTCATTCTTTTTGGTGTCATCTTTATAGATGATTATATTCATAACGTTCAAAGCAATACGAGAATTTTAATTTTTATTTATTGGGGACTATTAATTTTTCTTGTTGGCTCCGGTAGAATAGCTATTCGTGGTTTTCAACGTAGACTACTTGTTAAAGGTATAGGCAGACGTAATGCTGTTATAGCAGGATTTAATCAAAAGTCCAGGGAGGTTCATGATCAAATTATTGAACATCCTGCACTAGGACTTGATGTAGTTGCGTATGCTGCTGTAAATCCAAAGTATACTGGAAAATTTTATAAGGATACAGAAGTGCTTGGTACGATAGAAGAAATACTTCCTATTGTAGAAAAAACAAATTCCAAAGAAGTTATCGTTGCTTTTCAAAGGGAAGATCACGAAAGGTTAATATATATAATTTCTGTTCTGGAATCTCAAAAAGATGTAGGTATTAAAATCGTTCCGGATTTGTATGAAATTTTAAGCGGGCAGGCAAAGACTTCACAAATTTATGGTATGCCGCTCATCGATATTATGCCTGAACTGATGCCTGAATGGGAGAAAAAATTAAAACGACTTCTGGATATTATAATTTCATTAATAATTTTGATAATCACTTTGCCAGTTACAATTCTTACTGCTATAGCAATTAAAGTGGATAGCCGGGGTCCTTTACTTTTTAAACAGGACAGGAGCGGAATGAATGGTGAAACTTTTAAAATTCTTAAATTCAGATCTATGATAAAGGATGCTGAAAAATACACAGGTCCGGTTTGGTCAAGGAAGGACGACCCACGCGTGACAAAAGTTGGAAAGATCTTACGAAGAGTAAGATTGGATGAAATCCCTCAGATGTTTAATGTGTTGAAAGGTGAGATGAGTATGGTAGGTCCAAGACCGGAAAGACCATATTTTGTTGAAAAACTTGCAGAAGAAATTCCTTATTACAAAAGGAGATTAAAAGTTCGTCCGGGTATTACAGGCTGGGCACAGGTAAAACATAAATATGATGAATCTGTAGAGGATGTAAAAATAAAACTACGTTATGATCTTTTCTATATTGAAAATATGTCGCTTCGTATGGATTTTAAAATTATTATCAGAACTATATTCGTTGTATTATTTGGAAAAGGTCAATTTGGTAAGTGATAAACAGTATTTGATTTATCGAAAATAATTTTATGGAAAAGAAAAAAATATTGATAATAATTCCCACGTATAACGAACTGGAAAATCTGCCAAAATTAATTCCGGAAGTCTTATCGAAAAACGAAAACATTGATATACTTATTGTTGATGATAATTCGCCCGATGGAACCGCAGATTTTGTTCAGGATGAAGCAAAAAAAAATTCGCGTATAAAATTGATTAAGCGCGAGAAAAAAATGGGACTTGGTACTGCATACATTGACGGATTCAAATTTGCCCTCCAAAATAATTATGATTATATATTTGAAATGGACGCCGATTTTTCTCATAATCCCAAAATGATCCCAAAATTTTTAAAGGAAATAAAAAAATATGACCTTGTGCTTGGTAGCAGGTATAAAGAAGGTGTGAATGTAGCGAACTGGCCCATGAGCAGATTAATGCTGAGTATGTTTGCAAATATTTACTCGCGGGTGATTACAGGTTTACCTGTACATGATGCAACGGGAGGGTATAAATGTTTTCGGAGAGAAGTGCTTGAGGCGATTAATTTAGATGCGGTAAAATCTAATGGGTACGCTTTTCAGATTGAAATGACATTCAAAGCATGGAAAAAAGGATTTAAAATAAAAGAATTATCTATAATTTTTATTGATCGTTTAAAAGGTACATCTAAAATGTCCAGGAAAATAGTGCGTGAAGCTATTGTTATGGTTTGGAAACTAAGAATTTGGAGTATGTTCGGATTACTAAAGTAGGAAAGCATTTGGATCTTTCAGTAATAATAGTGAATTATAATGTAAAAGAATTTCTGCAGAATCTTCTTTACTCCGTCGAAAAAGCATCTACAAACATCACGAAGGAAATTATAGTTGTTGATAACGCCTCAGACGATGGAAGTGCTAAAGTCATAAAAGAAAAATTCTCATCTGTAAAACTAATTAAAAATCAAAGTAATGTTGGCTTCGGTATAGCTAATAACCAGGCGCTAAAAATGGCAAGTGGGGAATTTCTCCTTCTTATCAATCCTGATGCTGTAGTAAGTGAGGATACCTTTGATAAGATGATTTCCTTCTTTAAAAAAAATCCGGATGTAGGATTAGCTGGATGCAAAATTTTAAATCCGGATGGCACACTTCAGCTTGCATGTAGACGAAGCTTTCCCGGACCGTGGACTTCATTCTGCAAAGTTACCGGGTTAAGTAACCTCTTTCCCAGTAGTAAATTATTTGCCCGCTACAATCTAACTTATCTTAATTTTGATCAAACATACGAAGTTGATGCAATTTCAGGTTCATTTATGATGATGAGAAGAGAAGTGTACGAAAAAGTCGGTGGATTCGATGAACATTTTTTTATGTATGGTGAGGACCTTGATCTAAGCTACAGGATAAAACAAGCAGGCTACAAAGTTTTTTACGTTCATTCAACTCAGATCATTCACTACAAGGGTGAAAGCACAAGAAGAAGCAATCTGGATGAAACAAAAGTTTTTTACGAAGCTATGCATTTGTTCGTTAAAAAGCATTTTTCGAGTTCATTCATTGTTGAGGTGATTCTTAGGTCGGCAATTGTTGTACGAAGCGTTCTGGCATTTCTTGGTAAAAGAAAATTATCCATACTCTCTGCATTAATGGATTTCGTGCTTTTTGATCTTTGCCTTCTTCTTGCTGAACGAATTTATGTAAATTATTCAGACTGGCTTGGTTTTCAGCCGTACCACTATATGATTATTTATACCCTTCCTGCTTTTCTGCACGTGTTTATTTCATCGATTGTCGGTGTTTATAAGAGAGATACCCTTTCAGTTTCAAGAAATATTATTTCTGTTGTAACGAGTTTTATAATTCTTACATCGGCAACTTTTTTCTTTAAACAGTTTGCATATAGTCGTGCAGTTGTACTTATAACTTATCTGCTTTTAATTTTTATAACTTCTTTCTGGAGAATTTTCCTAAAACTGTTCTTCAGGATTGGCGTTAACATTGATGATATAAGAAAAAGAAAAACATTGATTGTAGGAATAAATTCTCATGCAATTCAGGTTGCTGAAAAACTTAAATCTAAAAGGACAGATTACAGAAACGTTGCGGGGCTTATCGGTAAATCTCATGGCGATTTAGGAAAAATGATTTCAGGATTTGAGGTGATTGGTAGTCTGGAAAATATTAAGAGGATTATCGGGGAATATAAAATCAGCGAGGTGATTTTTTCTTCAGAGGAATTGAGCTATGGCGAAATGATGTCGGTTGTTGCCAACAATCAGAATGAAACTGTAGAATTTAAAATAAGTGGAACTGGTTTGGATTTTATTATTGGCAAGACATCCGTTTCAATGGTTGATGATATCCCGCTTATCGATGTTCAATACAATATTTCAAATCCTGTGTTAAAAGTTATTAAACGCTTGTTTGATCTCATTATTGGTCTGTTTGTTTTGTTTTTCATATATCCTTTCATATATTTCATTTCTAAGCTTGGTAAAAAGAAAACTGAATTCCGATCGTTTATCTTATCAATTCCTGAAGTTGTGACAGGAAAATTAAGTTTTGTCGGTCCCAACAAAAATCAAACGGATAAAAATATTTATCTGGGTAAAAAAGGATTAACTGGTTACTGGTATATCGATTCTACGGCTGGCACGGAATCAGATAAGCTTGATTTTTATTATGCGAAAAATCAGAATATATGGCTCGACCTTGAAATACTTGGTCGTTCATTAAATAAGATGTGGAATAAAAAAGTTTAGCAATGGGAAAAACAGTTTTAGATTTTGAAAAACCGATATTCGAGCTTGAAGAAAAACTCGAAGAGATGAGGGAATCTTCAGGAAGCCTTAAAATTGAAAAAGATATTGCCAGACTCGAAGCAAAAGTTGCTCAGTTAAAAGAAGAATTGTACAAAGGATTAACAAGATGGCAACGGGTTCAGTTAGCACGTCATCCCGACAGACCTTTCACGCTTGATTATATAAACCTGATGACCGAAGACTTTATAGAATTGCATGGTGACAGACATTATGCTGATGATAAAGCTATTGTTGGAGGCTTTGCGAAATTGGATGAGTTTAAGGTGATGATAATAGGACAGCAAAAAGGAAGAGATACCAAGACTAATGTTTATCGTAATTTTGGAATGGCTAATCCTGAAGGATACAGAAAAGCTTTACGCCTGATGAAACTTGCAGAGAAATTTAATAAACCTGTTATAACAATGCTCGACACACCGGGCGCATATCCGGGACTTGAAGCTGAAGAAAGAGGACAGGCTGAAGCGA
>Ga0307424_1000234_pt1 | contig 28802 bp, 20 predicted proteins | sample SalMarWE160320MG_FD_202157 | JGI IMG/M metagenome (GOLD analysis project Ga0307424, IMG submission 202157) | Salt marsh sediment microbial communities from the Plum Island Ecosystem LTER, Massachusetts, United States - WE1603-20 | ecosystem: Environmental > Aquatic > Marine > Intertidal zone >... | reverse complement strand
GGGCACGACCCGGCCGGGCTCCTCTCCCTGGCTGCGACCCCGGATCGGTACACCGACGAGGAAGCGCGGGTGTTCTTCCAGCAGCTGGTGGACAAGGTCGGGGCGCTGCCCGGGGTGGAGTCGGTGGGCCTGACCGAGAACCTGCACCTGAATACCCTCAGCACGAACCTGGCCCGGGTGGAGGTGGAGGGGGTCGCCCCCCCGGAGGGCCAGAGCTCCCACGAAGTGGACGCGACCCACGTGGACGAGGGTTTCCTGCACGCAGTGGGGATCCCGCTCCTCGAGGGACGCAACTTCGAGGCGACGGACGTGGAGGGAGGCGATCCGGTCGTGATGGTGAACGAGGCTTTCGCGCGGCGCTTCTTCCCGGGCACGAGCGCGGTGGGGAAGACGATCCGCGTGTCCGGTGCCGAGGCGACGATCGTGGGCGTGGTGGCGACCGCGAGAATCCGTCAGCTCGGCGAGGAGCCCCGCCCCTTCGTCTATCGAAACCAGCGGCAGGACCCGAGCCGCTTCGTGACCGTAGTGGCCCGCTGCCGGGGAGACGAGGCACGCATGGCACAGGAGATGTTGCAGGCCGCCCGAGGACTGGACCCCGAGATCATGGTGATCGAGAGCGGCACCATGAGCAGGCACCTGGCCATCATGCTGCTGCCGCGGCAGCTCGGGGCGCTGGTGGTGGCCGGCTTCGCGACCCTGGCCCTGGCGTTGGCCAGCATCGGGCTTTACGGCCTGGTCAGCTACGCCGTCGCGCGCCGCGGGCGCGAGGTGGGGATTCGCCTGTCCCTGGGTGCGGACGCCAGCAGGGTCGTCTGGATGCTGGCGGGCGGCGGGATGAGGCTCGTGGCGTTGGGAGGGGTGCTGGGGCTCCTGGGATCGGCGCTCCTCGCGCAGCTCCTGTCCCGCCTGCTGTTCGGCGTACCGGCGCTCGACCCCGTGACGTTCGTCGGCGTACCGCTCGTCCTGGGCGGCGTGGGACTGCTGGCGTCGTGGATCCCGGCGCGGCGGGCCAGCCGCGTGGCTCCCTCCGTGGCCCTGCGCTCGGAGTAGCTCGGCGGACCGTCGCCGGCTCAGTCACCGCCCGGCGCCCACCCCACGCCCGCCGGCGTGGTGGGGGCGGGCCGGCGGGCCAGCCGGCGCCCCGCATACCGCTGGAACTGGTCCAGGTAGGTGTACACCACGGGTGTGACGTAGAGGGTGACGAGCTGCGAGAAGGCGAGGCCGCCGACGACGGCGATCCCGAGCGGGCGCCGTGACTCCGACCCCGCTCCGGTTCCCAGCGCGATGGGAATCGTGGCCATCAGCGCGGCCATCGTGGTCATCATGATCGGGCGGAAGCGGATGCTGCACGCCTGCAGGATCGCCTCGGTCGGCGCCAGGCCCTCCTTGCGCTCGGCGTCGAGCGCGAAGTCGATCATCATGATCGCGTTCTTCTTGACCAGCCCCACGAGCATGATCACGCCCACGAAGGAGTAGACGCTCAGGTCGGTGCGGGTAACGTACAGCGTGAGGAGCGCGCCGAAGGCCGCGAACGGGATCCCCGAGAGGATCGTGATCGGGTGGATGAAGCTCTCGTACAGGATCCCCAGGACCACATAGATCACGAAGATCGCCATCGCCAGGAGCAGCAGGAGCCCTCTCTGCGTGTCCTGGAACGCCTGCGCCGTGCCGGAGAAGTTGGTGCTCACGCTTGAGGGGAGGAGGTCGCGCGCCTCGCTCTCCACCGAGCTCACCGCGTCGCCCAGGGCGACGTTCGGCGCGAGGTTGAAGGAGAGCGTCACCGAGGGCACCTGGCCGGAGTGGTTCACGGCCACGGGCCCCACCCCCCGGCTGAGCGTGGCCACGGAGCTCATGGGAACGAGCCTCCCGTTCTGGGAGCGGACGTAGAGCTGGTTCAGCGCCGAGATGTCCTGCTGGTAGGGCGGCAGCAGCTCCATGATCACCCAGTACTCGTCGTCCTGGGTGTAGATGGTCGACACCTGTCGGGAACCGTACGCGTTGTAGAGCGCGGTCTCGATCTGCTGCGCGCTCACGCCCAGGGAGGCGGCCCGCTCGCGGTCGATCTGCACTTCCACCTGCGGGTTGCCGACCTTGAGGTCCGACGTGACGTCGGTGAGCTGGGGCAACGCGTCCAGGCGGCGCTCGAGCGCCCGCGACGCGGCGTACAACGTGTCGATGTCCGCGCTCTGGAGCGTGTACTGATACAGGCTCTGCGCGAAGCGGCCGCCGATGCGGATGGGTGGGGGGTTCTGCATGAACACCCGCAACCCTGTGATGCCCTGCAGCTTGAGGGACAGCTCCCGCATGACCTGGTCGACGGGGAGACGCTCGTCGCGGGGCTTCAGATGCATGGTCAGGCGCCCGGTGTTTCCCCCGCCGCCGAAGCCGCCGCCCACGAACGACATGTAGGCCTCGACGTTGGGGTCCGCGCCCACGATGTCCGCGACCTCGCGCTGGTGGGCGACCATCGCCTCGTAGGAGATCCCCTCCGCCGCTTCGGTGCTGGCCTGGATGCTCCCGTTGTCCTCGCTGGGGAGGAATCCCTTGGGCACGATGACGAACAGCCCGACCGTGGCCACGAGGATCCCGGCGGAGAACACCATGGCGCCACGGCGGCGGCCCATGACCCACGCCAGGCTCCGCTCGTAGGCGCCGAGCACGCGATCGTACACGTGCTCGGACCACGCGTACACCTTGCCGTGGTGGGCCTCCTTGCTCGGGCGCAGGAAGCGGCTGCCGAGCATCGGCGTAAGCGTGAGCGACACGAACCCCGACACCAGGATCGCGACGCCGATCGTCACCGCGAACTCGTGGAAGAGCCGGCCGAGAATCCCCCCCATGAAGAGGATGGGGATGAAGACCGCGGTGAGGGACAGCGTCATCGACAGGATCGTGAAACCGATCTCGCGGGAGCCGTCGAAGGCCGCCTGCATGGGCGGCTTTCCCATCTCCATGTGGCGGACGATGTTCTCGAGCATGACGATCGCGTCGTCCACCACGAAGCCGACGCACAGAGTAAGCGCCATCAGGGAGAGGTTGTCCAGGCTGTACCCCATGAGGTACATGACCGAGAAGGTTCCCACGATGGACATGGGGAGCGCGAGGCTCGGGATCACGGTCGCGGACAGGTTCCTCAGGAAGAGGAAGATGACCATGACCACCAGCACCAGCGTGAGCAGGAGCGTGAACTTCACGTCGTGAACCGAGTCCTGGATCGACTGCGAACGGTCGTAGAGGATCTGGATGTTCACGCCGGCCGGGATGTCGTTGCGCAGCCGGTCCACCTGCCGGCGCACGCCCTCGGCCACGGCGACGGTGTTGGTGCCGGGCTGGCGCTGGATCGCGAGGATGATCCCCGGCCTGCCGTTGAACCACGACGCGTTGCGGTTGTTCTGCACGTCGTCGAGCACCTGGCCCAGGTCGCCCAGGTGCACGGGCGCGCCGTTGCGGTACGTCACCGCCAGGCGCCGGAAAGCGGCTGCGTCCTGGAGCTGGCCGCTGGCCTGGACCGTGTACGCGCGGTCGGGGCCCCACAGCACCCCTGAGGGGAGGTTCACGTTGCCGGAGGAGATCGCGGACGCCACCTCGTCGATGCCGATGCCGCGCTGCGCGAGGGAGCGGGGGTCGAGCTGGACGCGGACGGCGTACTTCTGAGCCCCGAACACCGACACCTCGGCCACCCCGTCCACCGTGGAGATGTGCTGCGCGAGCACGGTCTCGGCGTAGTGGTCCAGCTCCGAGATCGGCATGGACTCTGAGGTGAGGGCGTAGAAGAGGATCGGCGTGGCGGCCGGGTTCGACTTGCGGATGGAGGGTGCCCGGATGTCCTGGGGGAGCTGGCGCAGCGCACCGCTCACGGCGGACTGTACGTCCTGGGCCGCGGCGTCGATGTTGCGGCTCAGCGCGAACTGGAGCGTGATGCTCGTCGACCCCAGCGAGCTCCTGGACGTCATGTTGTCCAGCCCGGGAATCGTCGCAAACTGGCGCTCGAGCGGCGTGGCCACGGCGGCCGCCATCGTCTCGGGGTTCGCGCCCGGGAGGGACGCGGACACCGACAGCGTCGGGTAGTCGACGGTGGGGAGGTCGCTCACCGGGAGGAGCCGGTAGGAGACGACGCCGAACGTCAGGATGGCGATCATGACCAGCGTGGTCATGACCGGCCGGCGGATGAAGAGCCCGGAGATGTTCACGGCCGGTCCCCCTGCGCGGAGTCGGCTGGTGCGCCCGCCTCACCCGCGCCGCCTTCCCCCGAGGCCGCGCCCCCCGTGGCGGCGCCGTCGGCCGCCATGCCGCTCTTGATCTGCACGGTGGCCCCTTCGGTCAGCCGGGACTGCCCGTCGGTGACCACCCGCTCCCCTGCCTCGAGGCCCGAGTCCACGATAACCCGGTCCCCGACTGTACGGCCCAGCTCGATCTTGCGCCGGTGCGCCGTGCCGTCGTCGGCCACCACGAAGACGAAGCTCCCGTCCTGCTCGGTGACCGGCGCGCCCTGGGGAACGAGGAGGGCGTCCGGTTGCACGTACACCTGGACGTGCACGGTCACGTACTGGCCCGGCCACAGCGCCCGGTCCCGGTTGTCGAAGCGTGCCTTCAGGAGCACGGTACCGGTCTGCGGATCCACGGCGTTGTCCACGAAGGTCAGCGTCCCCTCCTCCGGGCCCACGCCCTCCGCCTCGCCTTCGGCCGGCGTCACCGAGACCCGAAGTGGCGCCTCGGCCCCGTACTTCTGGACCAGCGGCAGCACCCGCCCTGGGATCGAGAAGCGCACGAGGATGGGGTGGATCTGGTTGATCAACACGAGGGGGGAGGCATTCGACTTGACGAGGTTGCCCTGGCGCACGAGGAGTGCGCCCGTGCGTCCGGAGATCGGCGCCGGAATCACCGCGTAGGAGAGGTTCAGCCGAGCGGTCTCGACCGCGGCGCTGTCGGCCTTGACCAGCGCAGCCTGGGCACGGGCGGTGGCCTGGGCCTGGTCGGCCTGCGACTGTGTGACGTAGTCCTGTTCGGCGAGCTTCTGATAGCGCTCGGCGTCGCGGCCGCTGTTGATCGCCTGCGCCTCGTCCCGCGCGAGGTTCGCCTCGGCCTGGCGCAGCGCCGCCTGGAAGGGGCGCGGATCGATGTGGAAGAGCGGTTGGCCGCGGGTCACCTCCTGCCCCTCGGTGAAGTCCACCGAGAGGAGAACGCCCCCCACCTGCGACTCGACCTGGACGCTCTGCAGGGGCTCGACCGCACCGTCCGCGACCACGACGTAGGGTGCGGGTGTGGCCTCGACGCTCGCCACCGCCACGGGCACGGACGGTTGCGGAGGCCGGCCCCCCGCGGACGTTCCGCACGCGGCCAGGACCGGGAGGAGGAGGAGGGAGGTGCGCGTGACGGGGAGGGGTCGGGAACGCATGGGTCGGCTTCTCAGCGAAGCGGGTTGGAATCCGGAACGACGGGGATGGCCGCCGATCCGTCGACGCCCAGCACGCCGCTGTCGTGGGCGAGCTGCGCCAGCGCCAGGAGCCAGGCCCAGCGCGCCTGGCTCTGCTGGGCCCGGGCATCGGCCAGGGCGTTCTGGGCGGTGAGGAGGTCGAGGATCGTGCCGACCCCTTCCTGGTAGCGCCCGAGCGCTACCTCCTCCGACTGCTGGGCGCTCGCCAGGAGGTCGTCGGTGGTGTGCACGCGCTGGGTGGCGGTCTGGAGCGCGTAGTAGGACGTGAAGACCTGCTGGATCACCTGTTGGCGGACGCCCGCCGCCTGCGCCTCGGCCAGGTCGGCACGATCCCGGGCCCCCTGGTTGGCATAGCTCTGCGAAAAGCCGGTGAAGAGGGGGATGGAGAGGCCGAGCGAGAATGTGTAGCTCCCCCCGCTGAACTGGGACACGTCGGAGTACACACGGCCCCCGTTGCCCGTCAGGGACAAGGTGGGAAGCCCCTGCGCGCGGGTCGCGCGCGCGGATGCGAACGCCTGACGCGCGCGAGCCTCGGCCGCACCGAGATCCGGGCGGTTGCGCACCGCTTCAGCGATGAGCGAATCGACGCTCTCGGAGACCTCCCCCACCGGTGTCGTCTCCGGAGGCGGGGCGACGTCGAAAGGCGTGTTCGCCGGTACGCCCATCGCCACCGCCATGGCGGCTCGGGCGGCCTGCAGCGTCCCCTCCGTGGACTCGGCGGCGAGGCGGGCCTGCGAGGCGGCCGTGCGCGCCTGGAGCACGTCCGCGATGGTGGCGAGGCCCACGTCGTGGCGGTGCTCGGCGGCCGCGAGGTTCGCTTCGGCCTCCTGTACCGAGGCACGCTGCACCTCGAGAAGGGCCCGCGTGGCCATGTACCCGAAGTACGCGCCCTCCGCCTGGAGGACCGCTCCCTGGAGCACGGCGTCGTGCGTGAACCCGGCCGCATAGGTCGCCTCGCGGCTGGCCTCGCGGGCGCCCGCGCGCCCACCCATGTCCAGCACCAGCCAGGATAGGTTCACCGTGGGGGAGACCTGGTTGCGTCGGCCGCCGAAGCGCACCGACGTCGCCACCTGCTTCGAGGAGAGCGCGTTGACGCCCGCGCTCACCGTGGGGAAGAGACGGCCGCGCTCCTGCCCGTACGCGTCCGCCGCCGCCCGGAGCTGGAGCCAGGACGCCCGGGTCGTCGGGTTGTTCTGAAGCGCCAGGTCCACGACCTGGGAGAGCGTCAGGCCCCCCGCCGCGGCCTCCGCCACCGCCTGCGGCAGGACCCGTTCGACGTCGGGCGCTGCCATGGGGATCGGGGGCTCGGCACGAGGCCGCGCCTCGGCGGGCGGCACCCAGACGTTGTGCGGTGTGGGCGGTGCACCGGCGGCCCCGCCGACACCCGGCGGGCCCTGGACGCAGGCGCTGGCCGATAACACGGCCGCAATCGTCACGATGAGCGCCCCACCACGCACAACGCGGGCACGGCGCCTGTCCCCCTCCATCCCTCGCATCGGTCTCCTCTGCCGGGAACCAGCCCTCGATCGGGGCCGATCCGCTCCGTCCAAGATCTCGATGGACCGGCCCTTACACACCCGAGGCGTGCGGAATGTTGCCGGGTGCCGCTGGCTGAAACCGGCCTTCGGGCGGTCGCGTAGGGCTTTTTGACATTGTCAAAATGATCTCGACGACGGAGCGGCTCGCATGGGCGAACGGTCACAGCTCGGGGACCTGGAGGAGATCGTCCTCCTGGCGGTCTTACGCCTTGGGGAGGGCGCCTACGGAGCGCGCATCCGCGAGGAGCTGCGCGAGCAGGCGGGCCGCTCGGTGTCGATCAGTACGGTCTACGTGACGCTCATGCGCCTCGAGGAGAAGGGCCTCGCGCGCTCGTGGATGGGAGAGCCCAGCGGCGAGCGCGGCGGCAAGGCCAAGCGGTACTTCGCCGTACGGCCGGAGGGGATGGAAGCGCTCCAGGCGACGCGGGAAGTGCGGGATCGCCTGTGGGAGGGCGTGCCCTCGACGCTGCGTGGTGTGCCCGGAGAGGGGGATGCGCATGCGCGCTGAGGCCCCGGGCTCACCCCCCAGGCTCGCCTGCGCGCTCGCCCGCGGCCGGCTCCCGGAGGAGCTCGGAGATGCGGTCGTGGGCGACCTCGAAGAGGAGTATAGAGTTCGCGTGCGTCCCCGTCGGGGGCGGGTGCGGGCGGACCTGTGGTTCTGGGGGCAGGTGGTGGGGCTGCGCGCCGGAGTGATGCGCCGGATCTCCCGGCGCCTCCGCGCGATGCGGCCGACGTGGGAGCGGAACCGCCCACGACGGGTGGGGAGCGAAGAACCCGATTTCTGGAGTCGGATGCCCATGCGTCCCGAAGACGTCAAGTACGCAGTGCGCCGGCTGGTGAAGAGCCCCGGCTTCACGATCGTCGCGGTACTCTCCCTCGCGCTGGGGATCGGCGCCAACACGGCCATGTTCAGCCTGGTCAACGCGGTCCTCCTCCGGGCCCTGCCCGTGTCGGACCCCGATCGGCTCGTCGAGGTCTACACGTCGGAGCCGAACGGCTACGCGGCCTCCACATCGTCGTACCCGGACTTCGTCGATCTGAGGGAGGGGAACGACGTCTTCGAGGACGTCATCGGGGAGCGGACGGTCATCGCCCGGGTGGACCGCGACGGCGAGCCCGGCGTGGCGTTCGGGGAGGTCGTGTCCTGGGACTTCTTCGACGTCTTGGGTGTGCGCATGGCGCTGGGCCGCTCCTTCCTCCCCGAGGAGGACGTCACGCCCATGACCGACGCCGTGGTCATCCTCGGCTACCGGATGTGGCGGAACGAGTACGGCGGCGACCCGGGGATCGTGGGGCGCACCGTTCGGCTGAGCGGGCGACCGTTCACGGTGGTCGGGGTGGCGCCCGAGAAGTTCAACGGCACGTTTCCGGTGCTCGTGACCGGCTTCTACGCGCCGATGATGATGAGCGGCGTGTTCCTGGGCGGGGGCGACGAGCAGCGTACGCACCGCAACAGCCGGAGCATGTTCCTCAAGGCGCGACTGAAGCCGGGCGTCACCGTAGCGCAGGCCAATGCGGCGCTGAAGGCGTTCAGCGCGGGGCTGGCCGAGAATCACCCGGACTCCAACGAGAACCGGGTGATGTCCGCGATCGCGAGCCGTGACGTCTCCATCCATCCGCTCGTCGACAAGGCGATGGTGCCGGTGGCGGGCCTCCTGCTCACGGTCGTCGGGCTGGTGCTCCTGATCGCGTGCGTGAACCTGGCGAGCTTCCTCCTGGCCCGCGCGGAGGAGCGGCGCAAGGAGATCGCGGTGCGGCTCGCGCTCGGGGCCGGGCGGGGGGCGCTCATCCGCCAGCTCCTGGTCGAGACGACGCTGCTCTCGCTTCTGGGCGGCGCCGCGGGGATCGGGCTGGCACGGTGGACGCTCGACCTCCTCATGGGGTTCAAGCCGCCCATCCCCGTGCCCATCGATCTCGACGTGTCCCTGGACCGCACCGTGCTTCTCTTCACGCTCGGCGTGTCGCTGGTGGCGGGGCTCCTCTTCGGCCTCGTGCCGGCGCTCCAGGCCACGAATCCGGACATCGCGCCGACGCTCAAGGACGAGGGGGGACGGACAGGCAAGCCGGGCCGTTTCAACTTGCGCAGCATCCTCGTGGTGACGCAGGTGGCGTTCTCGTTCGTGCTGCTGATCGGCGCGGGCCTGTTCGTGCGCAGCCTGCAGAAGGCCCAGACGATGGATCCCGGCTTCTATACCGGACCGGCCGCGATGATCATGCCCATGCTCGAGCTGTCGGACTACCAGACGGACGAGCAGAGGACGGAGTACTACCGCACGTTGAAGGAGCGGCTGTTGGCCGAGCCCGACATCGACCAGGTGGCCATGGCGGACCGGCTCCCCCTCGGCTTCAGCGTCCAGCTGTCGAGCTTCGTCCTGCCCGACGTCCCCTCGGACCGCCCCGACGGCGCCTGGGACATCGACAACACGCACGTCGCCCCGGGCTATTTCGAGGTGATGGAGGTCCCCCTCGTCACGGGCCGGGCCTTTGCGGAGGACGACGTCCGTGGCGAGCCCGAGGTCGTCGTCAGCCAGGCGTTCGTGGACCGTTTCTATCCGGGTCGCGAGGTGGTCGGGACGACGATCGAGAGCCCCCGGGGCACCGCCTGGCGCATCATCGGCATCGCCCGGGACACGAAGGTGCGGACGCTGGGAGAGGCCCCGCGGCCCTTCGTGTACCAGCTCCAGGGGCAGGACGCCGTGACGGGCCTGGAGATCGTCGTCCGCGGAAGGGCGTCGGGGCCCAGGCTGCTGGCTGCAGCCCGGCGCATCGTGCAGGAGGTCGATCCGGACGTGCCGCTCTTCGAGGCCAAGACCATGAACGAGCACCTGTCGCTCATGCTCTTCGCGCCGCGCATGGCTGCGCTGCTCCTATCGGTGTTCGGGGCTCTGGCGCTCGCTCTGGCGGGGGTCGGGATCTACGGGGTGGTGAGCTACTCGGTGTCGCGGCGGACGCGGGAGCTGGGTATCCGCATGTCGCTGGGCGCGTCGGCGCGCGACGTGGTCGCCATGGCTGTGGGCGGCGGGATGCGTCTCGTTTTGGTCGGCGGCGTGCTGGGCGTGACCCTCGCGGCCGGCGTGACGTGGGCGCTCAAGGGCTTCCTCTACGGAGTCGGTTCGACGGACCTGGTCACTTTCGCCGCGATCCCGCTGATCCTGTCGGGGGTGGCGCTCCTGGCTGCGCTGGTGCCCGCGCGGCGCGCTTCCGCCGTGGATCCGGTGCGCGCCCTCAGGAGCGAGTGACGGCAGGGGGCGGCCGGTCGTCCACGCACGGGTGGGACCGGCCGGGCGCCCTCATCCCGGGATCGCCATGCAGTTGCGCAGGATGCGCTCACGACGGCCGGCGTCGGAGATCCTCTCGAAGAAGTCGTCGAGGAACTCCACCGCCTTCTTCCTCCGGTCGGGCTCCACGAGATCGAAGCCGTTCCACAGCGCGAGGATCTGGTCGCGGTGGTCCAGGAACCGCTGGAAGAGCGCGTCGTTGTCGACGCCCTCCCGGCAGAAGCCCTGGTAGATGCGCTCGCGCACGCTGCGGATGTTCAGCTTCGGGTCGGGTCGGGCGTAGCTCGTGTTGACAATGCCCGACCAGTCGAAGTCGTACGACACCGGCACGACCTGGCCGTCCATGCGCCGGATCACTTCGACGTTGTGCCGGAAGACCGCCGACCAGTCCGTCATCCCGATCATGTAGTTGAACAGGGCGCCGAGCGTGGCCTTCTCCGGCTGCATCAGGGCCGGGTGTACCTGCTCGGCCTCGAGGGGCACGGCCTCGTTGCGCGCCGCCATCTGGTCCTTGTGCTCCAGCAGGAAGGCCCAGCTCGTGAACGACTTCTCCGGGTCGTCGGTGTCCTCGTAGCGGACGTGGACCAGGCGGGCGCGGAAGCTCTCGTCGGTCAGGAGGTTGTACGTCGGGTAGACAAGATACTCCTGCAGGATGTACTGCTCGTAGTCGCCCTTCCCCGGCTTGCAGGTGACGTACAGCTTCAACCTGTTCTGTCCCTCGAACACCGTGCCCTCCAGCTCCGGCTGGTCCTTGTCGAGGTCGAGCCAGAGGGGAGGGAAGTCGCAGTTGCGCCGGTCGCGCCGCCAGTTGCCGCGCGTCTGGAGCTTCAGCTCCAGCCTGACGTCTCGGCCGTCGTCCGTGCGCAGGCTCAGGGTGGCCGGTCGCGCCTCCGCGTCGTCGCCCCGATCCTTCTTCTTGATCGTCTCGAAGGGCCCGGTGAGGGTGAGCTCGAGGGGCTCGGTGGAGCGGAAGAGGGGCGCATTGCGCGCGAACTCGATCGCTTCGGGGGCGACCTTCCAGGGGTCTTCCTGGGGGGCCGGATCCTGCGCGCGGCCCTGGGCGGGCGCCCACGCGAGGGCGAGGAAGGCCGCCGTCCACGGGAAGGGACGGGGACCGCGTGGGGTACGGACGGCATCGGGCGGGAGCATGGCGCCTCCTTGCGGGCGGGATTGCACCATGCCTCCGCGGGAAGCGGACCGCAAGGATGCCGCGGGCGCCCAGCGACCCGCGGAAATCCCGAGCCGGAGGGACAGGTGGCAGGTGTCGTCACGATCGACTTCCACGTCACGTCGGAGTGCAGCCAGGAGTGCCCCTACTGCTGGGGCCCACAGGGGCTCGAGGCCGTGGATGCGGAAACGGCGCGCGCCATCGTCCGGAGGATCGCCTCGGTGGCCCGGCGCCTCGTGTTCACGGGTGGCGACCCGCTGCGGCGTGCCGACATCGGCGACCTGATCGTCGAGGCGAAGCGGGCCGGCCTCGAGGTCGCGGTCTCCACGACCGGAGACGAGCTCACGGCGGACTTCCTGGACGGATTCGGCCCCTCGATCGACCTGGTGTCGCTTCCCCTCGACGGCGCGTCCGAGGCCGTGTCGTCGAGGACGAAGAAGGAGGGTCACTTCACCTCGGTCATGCGGGCCCTCGATCTCCTGGCACGGCATCCGGCCATCGACGTGAAGGTCGCGACGCCCGTGACGCGCCTGAACCTCGAGGACGTTCCGTCCATCGTGGCGCTCCTGGACGATCGCGCCGCGCGTATGCCCAACCGGATCTTCTACAACGTCTTCCAGGCGTATCCGAGGGCCATGGCCGAGGTAGACTGGGGTGCTCTGGTGATCTCCGACGCGAAGTTCGATCGACTGCGGGCCGCGGTCTCGGCGTCCGAGCACGCCGTCCGCATCAACTGGCTGCCGCACGAGACGCTGGACCGCCTCTACGTCATGGTCTTCCCGGACGGTACGCTCACCGTGCCCGCGGGCGCGGACTACCTGAGCTACGGACCGTTCCTCGAGATCGAGGACCTGGACGGGCTGTTGGCGAGCACGGACTTCGACGCGCCGAAGCACCGGCGGCATGCGCGGGGGTGGGGGCGCGCGGGATAGGGATCGTCCGCCTTCGACGTCCTGCTGCCGGAGCGGGCAGGTGGACGCCCGGGGGCGTCCGCGAGCCTCAGCCCGGGGATTCCTCCAGCTCCCGTCCCGGCAGCCACTGGCCGAAGGCCTCGCCGTAGAGGTGCCAGACGGTGACGAAGAGGGCGGCCACGATGGGCCCGACGATGAAGCCGACCGGCCCGAAGAGGACGATCCCCCCGAGCGTGCTGAGCAGGATCAGGAGGTCGGACATGCGCGTGTCCCGACCCACCAGGCGCGGGCGCAGGAAGTTGTCGATCGTGCTCACCACGAGGGCGCTCCACGCCAGGAGTCCGATTCCCGCGCCCGTGTGGCCGGTGACGAAAAGGTAGACGACGATGGGGCCCCACACGATGGCCCCGCCGATGGCGGGGATGATCGAGACCACGACGGTCACGGTGCCCCAGACCGCCCACCCCGGCACGCCCGCGACCCAGAACGCGACCCCGGCCAGGACGCCCTGGATGATGGCGATGAACAGCGAGCCCTTCAGGGTGGCGCGGGCCACCGAGACGAACTTCTCCAGAAGGCGCTCCTCGTCCTCGGGGTCCAGCGGGATGTAGAAGAGGATCCGATGCAGGATCACCTTGCCCTGCGTCAGGAAGAAGAACATCGCGTACAGCATGATGAAGAGCTGGAGGAAGAAGCCCAGCGTCCCCCGCGTCGCCTGCGCGAGGCTGCGTACCAGGAAGCTGCCGACGCCCGACGCCGCCTCTCCCACCTTGGCCACCACCACCTGGCTACTGGGCAGCACGCGCTGCACGGTCGGGAAGCGATCGAGCACCGGGAGGTTGCGCAGGCGCTGGTCGAGCTCGCCGACCTGGCCGATCTGCTCCTCGATCCAGGGACCTGCCGCCTGGCTCACCTGCACGGCCTGGGTGGCTACGAAGCCGAAGAACGCGAGGAGCGGGATGCCCACCACGAACACGACGACGAGGAGCGTGCCCAGGGAGGCGAGCGTCGTGCGTCCCCGCACGAAGCGCAGCAGGGTGGCGTAGACGGGGTACACCAAGCCGGAGAGGATCGCGGCGAGGAGCACCGCCATCAGGAACGGCCGGATCATCACGAGGAACAGGATCGTGATGCCGACGGTGAGGATCAGGAGGAACGACTTGCGCAGCCGGTCCTCGGATCGGGGATCGGGCTCGGGTGTCATGCGGGGCAACTTCGGGGCTCGAGGCCCGATCCGCCACATCCACGTCCGACGCCCCGTCCGTGGTGTGTCACGGACGGGGCGTCGCGAACGGGTGCTGCCGGCTTCAGGAGGCTAACGCCTCCTTCGGGTCACGAGATCGTGAAGGGCGACACCATGCCCTCCGCCAGATGCGGCATGTGGGACGTGGGGTCGAGCACGAAGCAGAGCGCGACGTAGTTGCCCGGCGTCAGGTCCACCGGGATGTACTCGACGATCCCCGGCACCATGGGGGCCGCTCCGCCCAGGGAGGAGCCCGGCAGGCCGCCCTCGAACGTCTGGCCCCACTTGGCGAGGTCGTCCAGCGTCTTGCCTGGCGCGAGACGGACGATCTCCAACTCGTGGGGCTGCTTCCCGTCGTTCACGAACTTGATGATATGATGGCCCGCCGTAGGCGGCGCGGAGAACGCGAAGGAGAAGTCCACCGCCGTCACCGTCAGGTCGCTGGCCGGTGCCGGTGCGGACGGCCCCGTCGCCGGGACGACCGTGAGACCCTTGATCATCCCCTTCATGATGTGGGGCACGTGGTCGGGGACGTCCACGACGCACGTGACGGCGTAGTTGCCGGGCCGGATCTCGAGGGTCGCCCGGGTGTCCGCGCCGGGGTCGGGGGGGTTCACACCGCCCACCGGGACGGCCCATGAGGGGGGCATGTCGGTCGGCTGCATGGTCGACACGGCGGTTTCGAGATCCTGCAGGGTCTTTCCGTCCTCGAGCCGCAGCAGGAGGAGGTGGTGCAGGGTGGGACCGTCGTTGTGGAGCACCAGGGTCGTCATTCCGGCGGATATCGTGTCCGGACCTTCGAACGCGAAATCCTTCGCCGTGAAGTGGACGTCGGGAGGGGTCGCGACTGCCGTCGCGGTGGCACCCTGCGTGCCCGAGCCGGAATCGGGTCGGGCGCACGCAGCGCAGCATACAAGCATAACCCCCGCCATGGCCATCAAACGCATTCTCTTCTTGCTCCGTCGCTTCGAGGAAACCATCCGCCTCCCACCAGCGCGGGACGCGGCGCAGTCACCGAACCACGGCTCCACACCGTCGCCGTGGCCCCGGGTAGACCCGGCATGGGGAGGCGTGTTCCCGGGCAATTCATCACGAATCCCGACGCCGTCGCGGCGCCCTGGCCTCGTTGAACGAGGCCCGCGGCGCGTGTGACGGTCGACCAACGGCGCGGACCGGGTCAATCTGTACGGACTCCGGCAGACTCCCATCGCACCTCCGGGCCAGCTGGCGTTCGATTCAGAACCCGCCGTCCCGCTTCTTCGACGCGTAGGGCCCCTTCCCACGCGTGAACACCACCACGATTCCGTTGGCCGTGTCGCCCCCGATGCCGTAGAGGATCTGCGCGTGCATCGGGCTCACGTACTCGATACTCTCGATCTCGGAGGCGGGCGTGCGCCACAGGAACTCGGTGCCATCGGGGATGCGGACGCCGTCCACCACCACCTGCACCGAATGACACGCGCTCCTCGCCTCTCCCAGCAGCCCCGGGGTCCTGCGCTGGAAGGTCTGCGTCCCACGGATGGACTCGACGCAGAGGATGGGGGGGCCGCCGTCTCGCCACGTCTCGGTCACCCGGATGCCGGGCGCGGACCGGCGCAGGGTCTCGAAGGCCAGGGCCCCCTGCTTCTCTTCCAGCGCCATCGACGCACCGGAGACCACGTTCCGCCGAAACGGCGTCACACGCACCGCTCGCTCGGCCGCCGGGCGGGCCGTGACCACCAGTCCTTCGAGCTCGACGGCCTGGGGGGCCACGCGGAGCTCGACGAACACGTTCTTTCCCGGCGGAACCTCCACCGGCTGGGACGTGACGGCGTAGCCGAGACTGCGGATCTCGAGGGTGTAGCTTCCCGGGAGCAGGCCGACGAACGCGAACCCTCCCGCTTCGTCCGCGATGGCCTGGTGCGCGGTGGACCGTAGTCGGACCACGGCGTAGGGGAGTGGAGCGCCCGAGCCACGGTCGACGAGCTCTCCGCGAAGATCCGAGATGCCCTCCGTCGACGCGTCCGTGAGCGTGGCGTCCCACAGCGCGCCGAACGGTGCCTCCGGTCGGAACGCGACAGGCACGTCCAGATCGGCGATCATGACCGCCGGGCCACGTACGTCCACCGCGTCGTGTCGTAGCCACTGTCCCAGAACGAGGCTCTGGAGCTCCACCTCACCCACCTCCGCGGGGAGGCATATCCGGTATCGCCCGGAGCCGTCCGCCTCAGCCTCCATTCGACGTACCAGCCTGCCCTCCCGCCACGTCGCTGCGACGGTCGTGCCCGGCAGGGCCACACCCGATCCGGAGTCCCGCACCACACCCACCACGGCGGCCCTCTTCTCCGCGGCCCCCTCTTGGCAGGCCAGCGCCAACCGCAGGAGGGCCGACGGCAGCAGGAGCGCGACGTCCGTCCGCGCGTCCGACTCCAGCAGCTCGACCGGCATGGACAGAGGGGTCGAAAGCCCATTCAAGTCCGCCTGGACTCGATATACACCGGGACCTGGCGTCTCGAGCGAGAATGCACCGTCGACATCCGTGGTGGTGAGACCCACGGATTCGAGCTCATCCTCTCCGACGACCCTGAACAGCGTGACCACAGCGCCCCGAACGGGCGCCAGGGAGAGCTGTTCGGCCACCATCCCACTCAGCGACTGGCCCTGGGCCCGTGCCGGGCTGCAGCAAGCGAGGAGCGCCGGAGTCAGCGCTGCCGCGGCAACCCTGCGGTAGACCCGAAGACCGGGCATGGTGACCTCCACGACAGCGTGCGCGAAGAAGTCCGCGGGGCTTCCTCGACCGCATCGCGGCTCGGTACGTCTGGATGCCCGCGGCCGAACAGTCTGTCGCTACGTCGGAAACCCCGCAATATGTCAGCAGGCCAGCCGCGCGGCACGATGCCGGAATGAAAGCCCGGAGCCGGGAAGGTCCGCTACCGCTCCTCGCCGTACCCCAGCAGCACCTTCGTGACGCCCTCCACCCGGCGCGCCGCGACGAACACCACGCGCCCGCTGGGCTCGTCGTGGGCCCAAAGGGAGCCCTGGTCGTGGTCGGTGTCACGTAGCCGGTGCTCGGCTTCGAGGTCGTACCCCTCGCCCTCCAGGCGGTCCTTGTAGAAGGAGAGGATCTCCTCGATGGAGAGGTCTGCCTGCCACGACACCGCGCCGAGCTCTCCGTCGGGCGAGTCCAGCGAGTATACGGGGCGCGGCGGCTCGGGGATCCCGTCCACCATCGGCACCCACGCCGGCATGTGCTCGGAGCTCTCCCCGAAGCCGAGGCGGAGGGTTTCGCCGTCGTCCGTGCGGACCGTGAGCAGCCCGCCGTTCTCGGCGCGCGTCAGATCGAAGCGCACGTTGCCGTCGTCGGAGTCGATGGTCAGGTAGCCACCGTCGTCCGTGCGCACGAGGTCGATGCGCGCGTTTCCGTCGGGCGACTCGATGGCCAGAAAGCCGCCCGAGTCCGTCCGCTTCAGGCTGAGGCGCACCTGACCGTCGTCCGAGCCGAACACCAGCGACGCGCCGTCCTGCCCGGCTTCGGCGGCCGGCTCCTGCGGCGCATGGCCGCGGGGGTCGACCAGCGTCTTCACGAAGTCGTCGGAAGGATCGGCGGACGTGAGGGTCCGCAGGAAGCGCATTCCCTCGGCGGGACGCGCCGACAGCAGCGCCTCGTGCGCCTCCAACCGCTCGACGAACCGGGCTGCCGCCGCCTGTGGGGCGGGTGTCCGCACCCTGTGCGTGATGCGCTCCACGGCGCGCCGGGCCTGACCGGTCGCGACATAGGCACCGCCGATGCCGAGGACGACGAAGAGGCCGATGGCAGCGAGGAGCCACGCGAGGGGCGACCGACGCCCGGACTCCGTGCTTCGGTGGATGGCTCGCTCGTATTCGCGCTGCATCGTCGTCTCCGGGGATCGATGGTCCACGTGGGCGGGTTCCCGCCCGCGCCGGACCTCCCTACGTGCGACCGGAGGTCGAAGATTCGCCTCGTTTGCGGAGCCGTCCATGAGCCGTCGAAACCCGCCTTCCGGTTCTTCCGTACGGGGGGCTATGTAGAAAACTCCACACCGGTGCGTGGCGCGCGGGGCGGGGCTGCCGGGACGGTCGACGAGGACGGAGGGAGACGGGATGGGCTCGGTTCGGATGACGCAGGTGACGGCGCTGGTGCTGCGGGCGGTGGCGGCCGGTCATCGCTACGGCTTCGACGTGATGGAGGCCTGCGCGCTCCCCAGCGGCACGGTCTATCCGGCCCTGCGTCGCCTGGAACGGGCGGGACTGCTCCGCTCCGGGTGGGAGCGTGCCGCCGAAGCGCACGCCGAGGGCCGCCCGCGCAGGCGCACCTACGCGCTGACGACGCCTGGGCGGCAGGCCCTCCCGGAAGCGGAGACCAAGCTGGCCGAGGTCCGCCGACTCCTGGCCGACCTTCCTTCGACGTCGGCGCGGGAGGCGTGAGCGTGCTTGCGCGCCTCTGGGTGTGGCTGGTCTCGGCGCTGGTGCCGCGGCGCGACCGTGAGGAGTGGGTCGAGGAATGGCTCGCCGAGCTGTCCGCGACCGGGGCAGGGATGAAGCACGCGTGGGGGGCCGTCCCCGACGCCTGGACACTGAGAACGGATGGGTGGACGATGGACGGGATGCTGCGGGACGTGCGGGCGGCGCTCCGGGGTCTTGCGCGCAGGCCCTTCTTCACGGCGTTGGCGGGGATCACCCTGGCGATCGGCATTGGTGCGAACACGGCGATCTACAGCGTGGTCGACGCCGTGCTCCTCAACCCGCTCCCCTATCCGGAGAGCGACAGGATCGTCTCGGCGAACCACACGGCGCCCGGGCTCAACCTCCCGATCGTGCCGCACTCCGAGGCGATGTACATGAGCTACCTGGACGGCTTCCACACGCTGGAGTCGTTCGCGGTGTTCGACGAGGACAACATCAACCTGGTCACGGACGGCGATCCGCAACGCATCGACGCGGCACGCGTTACGCAGGAGTTCTTCGACGTCATGGACGTGCATCCCATGCTGGGGCGCGCCTTCACGGAGGGCGAAGACCGGCCTGGGTCCGAGCCGGTGGCGATCCTCGGCTACGGACTCTGGCAGCAGAGCTTCGGGGGCGACCCGGGCGTGGTGGGTCGGGTGGTGGAGATGGATGGCGTGCAGCGCCGCGTCGTGGGCGTGATGCCGAAGGGCTTCGCCTTTCCCGGCGACGAAGTCGAGCTGTGGACGCCCATGGTGATCGACGCGAGCAATCCGGACCTCGGCTCGCTGAGCTATCTGGGTGTCGGGCGGCTCGCGCCGGGCCAGACGATCGCCGCCGCGCAGGCGGAGATGCAGCAGCTCCTGTACCGCTTCGCCGACGCGAACCCCGACGAGCTTCCTCGCAGCGTGCTGGAGCAGGCGGGGCTGGCGCCGGACGTGAAGCCGCTGAAGGAGCTGTACGTGTCCGACCTGAAGCAGGCGCTCTGGGTGCTGCTCGGCACGGTCGGGTTCGTGCTGTTGATCGCGTGCGCCAACGTGGCGAACCTCTTCCTGGTGCGCGCGGAGGCCCGGCAGCGCGAGCAGGCGCTCCGCTCGGCGCTGGGGGCGAGCCGGGCCGACCTGGTCCGTCAGTACCTGGCCGAGAGCGTAACGCTGTCCCTCGGCGGAGGTCTGCTCGGTCTCGGCTTGGCGGCGCTCGGCGTTCGAGGGCTGGTGGCGATGGCGCCGGTGGCGGTGCCGCGCCTCTCCGAGATTGGCATCGACGGGAGCGTGCTGGCCTTCACGGCGGTGATCTCGGTGGCCGCCGGCCTCCTCTTCGGGCTGTTCCCGGTGTTCGGCTACGCCCGAAAGGACCTGTCGGGCGCGCTCAAGGAGGGAGGGCGGGCCACGACCTCCGGGCGGGAGCGACACCGCGCCCGCAGCGCGCTCGTGGTCGCGCAGGTGGCGCTCGCGCTCGTGCTGCTCGTCGGCTCGGGGCTGATGGCCCGCAGTTTCGCCGCGCTCCGTCACGTGGATCCCGGCTTCGCGGCGGACGACCGTCTGACGTTTCGCCTGACCCTCCCCGAGGCGGAGTATCCCGACGCCGCCGGCCCGCGCGTGTTCTACCGCCAGCTCGCGGACCGCATGGGCGCGATCCCCGGCGTCCGGGAGGTGGCGCTCACGACGGCCGTGCCGCTGGAGAAGGACTACAAGAACGCGAGCCCCATGGAGGCCGAGGACAAGCCGACGCCCGAGGGTGACCTGGCGCAGCTGGTCAACGTGCGCAACGTGAGCCCGGGGTATTTCGACGCCATGGGGATCCAGCTCGAGGAGGGTCGGGACCTCACGTGGGACGACGCGGGCGACGGCGTTCGCTCGGTGGTCGTGAACGAGACGCTCGCCCGTACGTTCTGGCCGGGGGAAAGCGCCCTTGGGCGGCGCGTGAGGGGACAGGGGAGCGAGCGGCCGTCGTGGGAGATCGTGGGCGTCGCGCGCGACGTGCACTTCGAGCGTCTGGACCGAGACCCCGAGCCGCTCATCTACATGCCGCTGGTCACGGGTGGAGCGGACGGCCCGAGGGGGGTACGGGCCTTCGCCGTGGTGCTGCACGTGGGCGCGGAGCCCCTCGACTTCGTCCCGGCGGCGCGCGAGGCACTGCGCGAGGTGGGCCCGCGGCTGCCGATGGTCGACCCGCGCACGGTGGTGAAGGTCCAACACGACGCGATGGCCTCGACCTCGTTCACCGTGCTGCTCCTGGGGATCGCGGCGGTGATCGCGCTGGTGCTGGGTACCGTCGGCATCTACGGCGTCATCTCCTACGTGGTGAGCCGGCGCACGCAGGAGATCGGCGTGCGCATGGCCCTCGGCGCACCGGCGGGTCTGGTGCTGCGCGAGGTGGTGGGGCAGGGGATGGTGCTCGCGGGCATCGGCGTGGCCATCGGCCTCGTGGGGGCGTGGGGGGTGAGCCGCGTGCTCGCCTCGCTGCTCTACGGCGTCAGCACGACCGACCCGCTGACGTACGCCGGGATGGCGCTGGCGCTCACGCTGGTGGCGATGCTGGCGTCGTGGATCCCGGCTCGCCGCGCGGCGAGCGTGGATCCGACCGAGGCCCTGCGCGCGGAATGAGGGAGGCCGGGCGGCTTCCCCACCGCCCCCTCTCGTCCTATCGTATGGGACACGGGCGCCTCCCGGAGCAGCTCCGGGGGGCGCTCGATTCGTCCCGAGTCCCACGACGCCATGCTCGACGAGATCAAGCAGAAGATCGAAGAGGAGATCGTGCACCTCACCTACGAGCTCAACAAGGAGCTCCCCGAGCGCATCAAGATCGCACTCGAGCACGGTGACCTGCGCGAGAACTCCGAGTACAAGTCCGCCAAGGAGCGCCAGGAGTTCGTCCAGGCCCGGCTCAATCATCTGACCCGGCGTATGGGCGAGCTGTCCCAGATCGACGTCAAGGAGATGCCGTACGACAAGGTCGGCTTCGGTTCCCGGGTGAAGGTGAAGGAGCTCGACCTGGGGGAGGTCTTCGACTTCACCATCGTGGCGGGCGACTTCATCGACCTGGACGCGGGGCACATCTCGATGGCGTCCCCGATCGGACGCGGGCTCATGGGCGCCAAGGTCGATCAGGAAGTGAAGGTCCAGCTTCCTGCCGGCGAGCGTCGCTACAAGGTGCTGGAGCTGACCACGCTGCCTCAGCAGGTGGAGGACACGGCCGACTGAGCTCCTCGCCCACGCCCGCGCTCGAGCTTTCCGGACTCCGCAAGAGCTACGAGGAGGCCGGGCGCCGGCACGTCGTTCTGGACGGGGTGGACGCAGCGGTTCGGGCCGGCGAGCGCGTGGCCATCCTCGGCCCGTCCGGCTCGGGGAAGTCCACCCTGCTCAACCTGGTCAGCGGGATCGACCTTCCCGACGAGGGCACGGTGCGCATCGGCGGGACCGACCTCACCGCCCTGTCGGAGCACGAGCGCACGCTGTTCCGGCGACACCACGTCGGCTTCGTCTTCCAGTTCTACAACCTCCTCCCGACGCTCACCGTCCTCGAGAACCTCCTCCTTCCGGTCGAGCTCAAGGGTGCCGTGGAGCCCCGGGACGAGGCCCGCGCGAGGGAGCTCCTCGAGCGCGTCGGCCTGGCGGACCGCTCCGACGCCTTTCCCGACCGGCTGTCGGGCGGCGAGCAGCAGCGGGTCGCGGTGGCGCGCGCGCTCGTGCACGAGCCGACGCTCGTCCTGGCGGACGAGCCGACGGGCAACCTCGACGAGGACACGGGCCAGCGCGTCGCCGACCTCCTGGACGAGCTGGTGCGCGCGCACGGGCGGACGCTCGTCGTGGTCACGCATTCCCGCGAGCTCGCCGCGCGCATGGACCGCGTGCTGCGCATGAGCCACGGGAGGCTCGAGGAGGTCGGGGCGTGAGTCTCCTGCGCCGCGCCGGCAGCCGGCACCTCCGCCGCCACCCCACGCAGCTCTTTCTCGCCGTGCTCGGCGTCGCCCTGGGGGTCGCCGTGGTGGTGTCCGTCGACCTCGCGATCCAGAGCTCCCGCGAGGGTTTCCGCGTCTCCGCGGAGACGGTGGCGGGGCGCGCGACGCACACGGTGGTCGGGGCGGCCGGGACGCTCGACGAGCGTGTCTACACCCGGCTGAAGGTCGATGCCGATCTCCGTGACGCCGCACCCGTGGTGGAGGGCCTCGCGTCGAGTCCCGCGCTTCCGGGGATGGCGCTGCGCGTGCTGGGCGTGGACCCGTTCAGCGAGGGTCCTTTCCGGCCGTATCTGGCGGGGGGCGGCACGAGTGTGGACGTCGCGAGGCTGATCACGACGCGGGGCGGCGCGGTGCTGGCCCGCGCCACGGCCGAGCGCGCGGGCGTCGTGCCGGGCGACTCCCTTCCGGTCCAGGTGGAGGGCCGGCGCCGGCGCCTTCCCGTCGTCGGCCTCCTCGAGCCGGAGGATGCGCTCGCCCGCGAAGGGATGCGCGACCTCCTCGTCATGGACATCGCGTCGGCGCAGGAGCTCCTCGGCATGGCCGGCGTCCTGACGCGCATCGACCTTCGCCTCCCGGGGGACACGGCCGCGGCCGCAGGCGCCCTGCGGGACGTGTTGCCGCCCGGGGCCCGGCTCGTGCCCGCCGGCACGCGCACGGCCGCGCTCTCGGGGATGATCGCCGCCTTCGACCTGAACCTCACGGCGCTCAGCCTGCTCGCCCTCGTGTTCGGGATGTTCCTCATTTACAACACGATGACGTTCTCGGTCGTGCAGCGCCGCGAGTTGCTCGGCGGCCTGCGCGCGCTGGGCGTGACGCGCCGCGAGGTGCTGGCCGGCGTCCTGCGCGAGGCGGCGGGGGTCGGCCTGGCCGGCTCGGCCGCCGGGCTCGTGGCGGGCGTGCTCATGGGCCGGGGCCTGGTGCGCATGGTCACGCGCACCATCAACGACCTCTACTTCGCGGTCTCCGTGGACCGCCTCGCGCTCCCGCCGGAGGTGCTGCTAAAGGGCGCGCTCCTGGGTGTGGGCGCGACGCTCCTGGCGGCGCTCCCACCGGCGCTGGAGGCCGCGGGGGCACCTCCGCGCATGGCCCGCACGCGCTCGGTGATCGAGGACCGGGCCCGCCGCGCCGTGCCCCGTGCCGCGGCGCTCGGGTCCCTCCTGCTGTTGGCGGGCGGCGTGACGCTGGCCGTGCCCAGCCGCTCCCTCCTCCTGAGCTTCGCGGGCCTCTTCCTGGCGATCCTGGGGATGGCCCTGCTCACGCCGTTGGGCACCGTCGTCCTCGTGCGCGTCGCGCGCCCCTGGCTCGCGCGCGCCGAGGGGATCCTGGGCACGATGGCGGCGCGGGGCGTCGTGACCGCCCTCAGCCGCACAGCGCCCGCCGTGGCCGCGCTCGTCGTTGCGGTCTCGGTCACGGTGGGCCTCGGCGTGATGATCCAGAGCTTCCGCGGAACGCTCGGGCGCTGGCTGACCGGAACGCTGGTCGCCGACGTGTACGTGTCCGCGCCGTCCGTCGTGCAGTCCCGCGCCGAGGGGACGCTCGACCCGGCCTCGGTGCGGGCGATGGTGTCGCACCCGGCCGTCGCCGAGCGGAGCACCTACCGCGGGCGGGAGATCGTCGACTCGGCCGGTGCGATCCGGCTGATCGCCATCGACCTCGCCCCTCGCGGGGAGGCGGCGTTCGACTTCCGGGAGGGTGACCGCGCGGCCGCGGTGCACGCCTTCCGGGTGGGGGAGGGCGTGCTGGTTTCCGAGCCACTCGCCTATCGGCGCGGACTGTCCGTGGGGGACACGCTGCGGCTGCCGACGGACGGCGGTCCGCGCGCCTATCCGGTGGCGGGGGTGTTCTACGACTACGGCTCCGATCAGGGCGTCGTCATGATGAGCCGGAGCGCGTATGGAGCGTCGTTCGACGACGGCGGCGTGACGTCGCTCGGATTGTTCCTGCGCCCGGGCGTCGATCCTTCGGAGGTGGCGCGCGAGCTGGAGGCGCGCGCGCCGCCCGGGCAGACGCTGAGCGTGCGCTCGAACGCCGAGCTGCGGCGGGGGTCCCTCGAGGTGTTCGACCGGACGTTCAGGGTCACGGCGGTGTTGCGCCTGCTCGCCTTCGTGGTGGCGTTTGCAGGCGTGCTCAGCGCGTTGGTGGCGTTGGAGCTCGAGCGGGCCCGCGAGCTGGGCGTGCTGCGCGCCAACGGGCTGACGCCGCGGCAGGTGTGGCGGCTGGTTACGACGCAGACCGGCCTGATGGGCCTGGTGGCCGGGATATTGTCGATCCCGATGGGCCTCGTGCTCGCCGCCGTAATGATCTACGTGGTGAACAAGCGCTCCTTCGGGTGGACGCTGCACATGGATGTCGGGCCCGACGTCCTCCTCCAGGCCGTGGGGCTCGCGCTGGTGGGCGCGCTGCTCGCAGGCCTGTACCCCTCCTGGCGGATGGCGAGAACGTCGCCGGCCTCCGCGCTGCGGGAGGAGTGATGGGGACCGGTGCGCTCGGTCGGGCACGGCGCGCGGGAGCGCTGGCGATGTCCGCCTTCCTTGTCGTCGTGGCATCGGCCTGCCTGCCGGACGGCGGCGTCCCGCGGGCCCGGCTCTCCCTCGCGGAGACGCTGGGCGGCGCCGACACCGCCGGCTACGCCCGTGCCACCGGGCCGCGTCCCTTCGCGTTCCCGGCGGACCACGGGCCGCACCCCGACTTCCGCACGGAGTGGTGGTACGTGACCGGGAACCTCGAGACGGCCGACGGGCGTCCCGTAGGCTTCCAGCTCACGTTCTTCCGAAGCGCGCTGGCGCCCACGCCTCCGGCGACCGCGTCGCCGTGGGCGACCAACCAGGCCTGGATGGCACACTTCGCGCTCACGGACGTTCGCGGAGGCGCCTTCCACGCGTTCGAGCGATTCGACCGGGGGGCGGTGGGGCTGGCCGGTGCGCGGGCCGAGCCGTTCCGCGTGTGGCTGGGCGACTGGTCCCTGGAGACGGCCGACACGACTGCGAACCGCGGGGTCTTCCCGGTGCGGCTGCGGGCCCACGGAGGGGACGTCTCCGTCGATCTCCTGCTCGACGCAGGCAAGCCCCTGGTTCTTCAGGGCGACCGCGGCTTCAGCCGGAAGGGCCCCGGGCCCGGCAACGCGTCGTACTACTACTCCCTCACGCGCATGCCCGCGCGCGGAGAGGTGCGCGTCGGTGCGGAGACGCTGCGCACGACCGGCCTCGCGTGGCTCGACCGCGAGTGGAGCACGTCGGCGCTGTCGGAGGGGGAGGCCGGGTGGGACTGGTTCGCACTCCAGCTCGACGGTGGGTGGGACCTGATGGCGTACCGCATCCGCGAGCGGGACGGCTCCGCGTCGCCGTTCAGCCGGGGGATGCTGGTGGGGCCGGACGGCGAGGCGCGCCCCCTGGTCCTCGGAGAGGACGTGCTCGTCGACGCCACCGCTTCGTGGACGTCGCGGGACGGTGCGGTCTATCCGTCCGGATGGCGCGTGCGGGTTCCGGCGCGGGGGTGGGACCTCGACGTACGGCCCGTCCTGGACGACCAGGAGCTGGACCTGGCGTTCCGCTACTGGGAGGGGGCCGTGCGCGTGACCGCGCGTGGCGGAGCCGATTCGCCCCGTGGGCGAGGGTACGTCGAGCTGACCGGGTACGCGGGCGACGCGCCGGGACGCTGAGCGCAAGGACGGACGGCCGCGTCGGAGGACGTCAGGGCGCGGCGGACTGGACGAACGAGACCGCGTCCATGACCTCCCCCGGTGCGATCCAGTGGCCGATGGGATAGTCGCGCGCGCCCACGGGGACACCCGCGGCCTCGAGGCGTGCGCGGCCCTTGATCGCCAGGGCGTGGGGGATCGCGGGATCGTGCAGCCCGTGGCCCCAGAACACCGGGGTGCTCCGCCCCGAGAGATGCGCGGATCGGACCACCCGCGCGTCGGCGAGAAACCCTGAGAAGTTGACGACCGCGGCCACCCGCCCGGGATGCGAGAGCGCGTAGGCGAGGCTTACGGTTCCCCCCTGGGAGAACCCGCCCAGGACGATCCTCCGCGGCGGCGCACCGAGGTGCTCGGGGAGCTCCCGCAGGAACGCGTCCAGCATCGACAGGCTCTCCTCCAGCCCCCGCTCTTCCAGTCGGTCGGCGGCGACGTAGTGGTACCATGCCCATCCGGCCCCGTACCCCCACGGCCCGCCGGGGTGGGGCGCCTGGGGTGTCAGCAGCGGCCAGGCCGGGGGGATGGCGGTCCTGAGACCCTGGAGGTCGGCGCGGTCGCTGCCCCTCCCGTGGAGGAGCACGACGACCGTGGCGCCGTCGGCCACCGTTTCCGGTCCGCTGCGCTCGTAGGTCAGCACGGGGCTCTGCCTACCCGAGCGGGGTCAGCGCGGACTCGATGGCCGGGCGCCGCTCCTCCAGCCACCCCGGGAGCTTGAGCGCCGAGCCGAGCTCGTCGGCCGGCTCGTCCACGTCGAAGCCCGGTCCGTCCGTGGCGATCTCCAGCAGGATCCCGTCCGGCGCCCGGAAGTAGATGCTCCGGAAGTAGCTGCGATCGAGCACCGGCGTCACCTCGACGCCCAGGTCGAGCAGGTGCTCGCGCCAGGCCGCCTGCGCGTCGTCGTCCGGGGCGCGGAAGGCGATGTGGTGCGTCTGCCCGGCGCCGGGACGGGTGACGTAGCTCGAGGCCGGCCACCCGAACAGCGTGAGCGCGGAGTGCGCGCCGACGTCGCCTCCGTCGTACCGGGCCCAGAACCAGTGCTCGGTCCGCCCGTCGTCCTGGTTGAGCGTCTTCTTCACCAGCCGAAGGCCCAGCGCCGCCTCGTAGAACTCGTGGGCACGCTCCAGGTCGTCGGTGATGCCGGTGATGTGGTGGATCCCGTCGAGGCGCATGTCCTCCGTGACCACCGGAACCGGCTCGGGGTGAATGGCGGCGGCGATCGCGGCTTCGTCCCGACCTCCGGGAAGCCGCTCCGCGGGGGGAATCAGCAGCTCGCGCCCCAGCGCATCGGCCGGCTCGTCGATGGCGTAGCCCGGGCCCTTCGTCGCGATCTCGAGGATCTGTCCGTCGGGATCCGCGAAGTAGAGGCTGCGGAAGTAGCCCCGGTCGATGGGGCCGGAGACGGACACACCGTCGTCCATCAGGCGCCGCTTCCACTTGAGCTGCGCCTCGGGAGAAGGCACCCCGAGCGCGAGGTGGTGGACGCCGCCCACCCCCCAGCGGCCTCGCGGGCTGCGGGGCCACTCGAAGAACGTGAGGATCGTGCCGGGCCGTCCGCCGTTTCGCCCGAAGTAGAGGTGGTAGGCGCCCGGGTCGTCGAAGTTGACGGTCTTCTTCACCAGGTCGAGCCCGAGGAGATCGCGGTAGAACGCGAGCGTCCGGGGGGCATCCGTCGAGACCATCGTGATGTGATGGAAGCCGAGTGTGGCGGGAGGGTTCGTGTTCATGGCTGAAAATGTATTTCAACCTTCAAATACCGTCAAGCCCAGCCAGCCGGACGGCTCCGAACGGGACGTTCACGGCGTCGTCGGGAGAGAAGCCGCCTATGGGGCGACCGCGACCGGGCGCCCGCCGTCGCGCGCCGAGCGGTAGAGCGCCGCCATCACGCGCATGTTGCGCTCCGCCTCGTCGGGACCGTAGCGGAGGGGGGAGCCATGCAGCACCGCGTCCCCGAAGTGCTCCACCATCAGGCGGTACTCGTCCGCTCCCGCAACGGTCTCCACCGACTCGCCGGCGCGTCCGCGGAGCTCGTGCAGGGGCGCATCGGCCGTTCCCGGGAGGAACGCCGAGGGCACGAGCAACGTTCCGTCGGTTCCAGCGACCTCGAGCACCTCCCGGCGCTCGAGCGTGAGCGCACAGTCGAAGTGGGCCACCAGGCCGCTCTCGAAGCGGAGCGCACCGGTGAGCTCCCCGTCCACCCCCCGCTCCGTCCAGTTGGCGAAGGCCTGCGCCTCCACCGGCTCGGCGCCGGCCACGGTCCTGCTCGCGTTGACGCAGTAACAGCCGACGTCCATGAGCGCGCCGCCGCCGAGGTGGGGATCCAGCCGGATGTTGTCGGGCCGCGTCAGCCGGAAGGTGAACGTGCTCCGGATGGAGCGCACCTCGCCGATCGCGCCCGCGCGGACGCGCGCCAGGAGGCGCTCCGTGCGTGGGTGGAAGCGGTACATGAAGGCTTCCATGAGGAGGACCCCGGCGTCTTCGGCGGCGGCGGCCATCTCCCGGCACTCGCCCGGGTCGAGGGCGAGGGGCTTCTCGCACAACACGTGCTTGCCGCGCTGTGCCGCGCGGATCGTCCACTCCCGGTGCAGCGCGTTGGGGAGGGGGATGTAGACGGCGTCCACCTCGTCGTCGTCGAGGAGCGCCTCGTAGCTTCCGTGGTGGCGGGGGATGCCGGCGTCGCGGGCGAAGGCTCGCGCCCGCTCCCCGTCGCGGCTGGCGACGGCCACCAACCGGCCGTTGGCGGAGGCCTGGATGGCCGGGTTCACCGCGGCGCGGCCGATGTTCGCCGTGCTCAGGACGCCCCAGCGGACGCGGGTATCGGACACGGATCCTCCCTGCGGTGCGGGCTTCGGGGGCTCCGAATGTGGGTGGGGTGGCATGTGGCCTGCAACTTCGTGCGCGGCCCCCCCCGGCGCGCGAATTCCGCGACTCCTTCCGGGAAAGGAACCGGGACATGAAGACTGCAACGCGCCCGCACGGACTCGTTCTGCTCGGCTTTGCCACGATGTGGCTCGCGGCGTGCGCCTCGTGCTCACCGACTTCCACGCGGACATCGCCATCGGCTCGATCATCGACGGCATCACGCTCTCCACGGGTGTGAGCATCGCCATGGGCGGGAGCGATCACGTGGTGCAG
>Ga0307424_1000233_pt1 | contig 28842 bp, 24 predicted proteins | sample SalMarWE160320MG_FD_202157 | JGI IMG/M metagenome (GOLD analysis project Ga0307424, IMG submission 202157) | Salt marsh sediment microbial communities from the Plum Island Ecosystem LTER, Massachusetts, United States - WE1603-20 | ecosystem: Environmental > Aquatic > Marine > Intertidal zone >... | reverse complement strand
CACACATCGCGGGCCTGCTCGACCTGCATGGCATCCCGTATACGGGCTCGCCGCCGTTCGCGCTGTCGCTGTGTCGGCGCAAGGGACTCACGAAGCACCTCCTCCGGGTCAACGGTGTGCCGACCCCCGCGTACCGCATTCTCCAGGAGCCCCGCATTCCGCGGCGGCACGGCCTGCACTACCCGGTGATCGTCAAGCCGTCCAGGGAAGACGCGAGCGCGGGCGTGACCCGCGAGTCCGTCGTCAGGGACCATCCGACGTTGATGGCGCAGATCGCCCTGGTGTGGGAAGACTACGGCGCACCCATCCTCGTGGAGGAGTTCATCGAGGGCCGGGAATTACACGTGGCGGTGTGGGACAACGATGAGCCGCGGATTCTCCCCGTCATCGAGTTCGACTTCACCGACCTGCCGCCAGACCAGCCGAACATCATCAGCTTCGACGCCAAGTGGAATCCGCTCAAGCAGGAGTTTCACCAGGTCTTCACTATCTGTCCGGCGCGGATCACGAAGCGCGCACTCCAGCGAGTCGAGCGGGCGGCGCTCGCCGCGTACCGCCTCACCGGATGTCGTGACTACGCGCGGCTCGACCTGCGGCTGACGCCCACCGACCAGCCGTTCGTCCTCGAGGTGAACCCGAACCCCGACCTGACGGAAGGCGTGTCGTTCATGGAGTCGGCGGAGCAGGCCGGTCTCCGCTTCGAGGACGCCCTCGCGTCGATCGTGGAGATGGCGCTCGAGCGCCGACCGGCGGAGCCGGAAGTGGAACCGGTCAGCGAACCGTCGGAAGGCGACGCGCCGGCGGAGCCAACGGACGTGACTCGCGAAGATTGACGCGCGGGCGCCCGCCCACCGAACCTACGGATAGAGGCGGACCGCCTCCCAACCGTCGCCGCGGCGCGCGAACAGCAGTCGGTCGTGCAGCCGGTTGAGGCGTCCCTGCCAGAATTCGATCCGCTCCGGCACCACCCGATACCCACCCCAAAACGGCGGTCGCGGAACGTCATCGCCGGGGTAGCGCGCGTTCATTTCCTCCACCCGCCGCTCGAGCTTGTCGCGGTTCGGCAACGCGTCGCTCTGGCGCGAAGCCCACGCCCCAATCCGAGCACCTCGGGGACGCGTTTGGAAATACCCGGTCGACTCTTCGGGGCTCAGGCGCTCGACGCTCCCCTCGATCCGCACCTGACGCTCGAGGATCGGCCAGTGAAACACCAATGCCGCCCGTGGGTTGGCGGCAAGCTCCCGACCCTTGCGACTGTCGTAGTTGGTGAAGAACGCAAAGCCCCGCGCGTCCACGCCCTTGAGCAGGACGAGCCGGGCGGCGGGCGCGCCATCCGGCGTGGCGGTGGCGAGCGTCATGGCTTCCGGCAGGAAGAGCCCGGCACGCTCCGCCGCGGCGTACCACGTCCCAAAGAGGACCAGCGGGTCGTCCCCGGGTCGGGCGTCCGGGAGGCCCTGCACCACCCCTCGACCGAGGGTGAAAACGGTCCGTAATCTCGCAAGGAGCGACATGTGCTCGGTGGCTTGGTCGCCCCAAAAGAACGCGCGCCCTCGCCGAGGGGCAAGGGCGCGCCCGGATTCCGCCGTCGGTGATTCTACGGGTGCGGCACGCGCACGGGTCGATCGAACACGAGTCCGCGCCCGCAGGTTTCGCAACGGACCACCTGGACGCGAGCGGTCATCCATGCCCCGGACACGCTGCTCACGATTCCTCCACAACTCGGGCAGGTCACGGGTGCCCCGGGACGGAACATCCCGTACAGGCGAGCCGCTTCGTCCAGGCTGAAACCACGCGATAGCCGCCCTGGCGCCGCATTCCGCTCCACCGCAGACCGACTCATAGTTAACGATACCCACCAGCCCGTTTAGGGATCCTGAGAATGGCGTGAACCTCACATGCAGACCCCCGGCTGGCACCCCGCAGACGAGCCGCTAGCTTCCGCCACCATGACTACCGGCAACTTCCCCGTGCTGCCCGACCGCCTGGCCGGCCTCACGGGACTCGCGACGAACCTGTGGTGGAGCTGGAGCCGGGAATCCCGCATCCTGTTCCGCGACATCGATGAGGTGCTCTGGCGCCGGCTGCGCCACAACCCCATCGCGACCCTCCAGCAGGCCTCGCCGGAGCGGCTGGCCGCCTGCGCCCAGGACCCCGAGTTCCTCGCGCTCTACGACCGGGCCCGCGCGGACCTGGACAGGGCCCTCACACGCGATGGCACGTGGTTCCGCCGACATTTCCCGGCGGACGACGCGCGGCCCATTGCGTACTTCTGCGCGGAGTTTGCCGTGCACAACTCCGTCCCGATCTACTCGGGCGGCCTCGGCGTTCTCGCGGGCGATCACTGCAAGACCGCGTCCGACCTCGGCGTGCCGTTGGTCGGCGTGGGCTTGATGTACACCAAGGGGTACTTCGACCAGCAGCTCCGGCTCGACGGGTGGCAGGAAGACGTGGACGACCCGGTGGATCCGAGCCGCGCACCGCTGTTTCCGGTGCTCGATGAGGCCGGCAGTCCGTATCTCGCGACGGTGCCGTACCTCGACCGTGAGGTCCACGTCGGCGCGTGGCTCATGCACGTGGGATCCGTGCCCCTGTATCTGCTCGACACGAATCTCGAGCGGAACCGTCCGGAAGATCAGGCGCTGACCCACAAGCTGTACGCCGGCGGCGCCGAGATGCGGTTACGCCAGGAATGGGTGTTGGGTGTCGGGGGCGTCCGCGTGCTCCGCCACCTCGGCATCGACCCCGCCGCCTGGCATGCGAACGAGGGCCATGCAGGATTCATGTTCCTGGAACGGCTTCGCGAGCAGGTCAGCACGGGCGTAGCGCTGGATACGGCAATCGCCGACATCCGCGCGCGCAGCATCTTCACGACCCATACCCCGGTTCCCGCCGGGCACGATCGTTTCTCGCAAGACCAGGTGGAGCACTGCCTGCGCGCCTTCTGCCAGTCGTCGGGCCTGGACCCGGACGTGGTCTACCGCCTCGGCCGGCATCCCGTCGAAGACCACGGGTTGTTCCACATGACTCCGCTGGCCATCCGCCTGGCGGGAGCCGTGAATGGCGTCTCCGCCTTGCATGGCGAAGAGACGCGCCGCATCTGGCACGCTCTGTGGCCCGACCGCGAGCGTGCGGCCGTCCCGATTGGCCACGTGACGAACGGCGTCCACCTCGCGACGTGGATGGCGCGCCAGATCATGGATCTGCTCGGGTCCCACCTGGGCGCAGACTGGGGAGCGCGGCTCGACGACGACAATCTGTGGGACGGCGTCCTGTCGCTCGACGACACGCAGCTCTGGGGCGCGCATACGCGGTTGCGTGTGCACCTGGTGGATTTCATCCGCGACGAGGCCCGGCGGCGCTGGCGCGAACAATGGAAGGAACCCGGTCACCTCGTGGCGGCGGGCACGCTGCTCAGCTCCGACGCGCTCACCATCGGCTTCGCGCGCCGGTTCGCGACCTACAAGCGGGCGGATCTGGTGTTCGGGGACCCGGACCGACTCCGGCGTCTGGTCACCGATCCGCGCCACCCGGTCCAGATCGTGTTCGCCGGCAAGGCCCATCCCGCCGACGATCCAGCCAAGCACTTGCTGCAGCGGGTGTATGGATACGCGCGAGATCCCTCATTCGAAGGACGCATCACCTTCCTCGAAGACTACGAGATGCACCTGGCGCACCGGCTCGTGCAAAGCGTGGACCTGTGGTTGAACCTGCCGCGCGTGCCCATGGAGGCCTGTGGCACCAGCGGTATGAAGGCGGGGCTCAACGGTGTGCCCCAGCTCGGCACGCTCGACGGGTGGTGGGCGGAGGCATGGACCGGCCGGAACGGGTGGGCCATCCCACGGCCAACGGACGAACGTACGGACACGCACGACGCGGAGCATCTGTATACCTTGCTTGAAGACGAAATCGTGCCGCTGTTCTACCGGCGCAATGACGCCGGCATTCCCACCGGTTGGGTCGATCACATGAAGCACGCCATCCGGGAAGCGGGGTCGCAGTTCACCGCGCGGCGCATGGTCCAGCAATACGTTCGAGAGTCGTACGTACCCGCGATCCGCGGGGAGCCGCCGGACGGGGATCCTCCCACCGCCTGAAGGTCCTTTCGTGCCGCATCGCACCACCCCCGTCGTACGCGCCCCACTGCCTTCCCTTCCGGACCGTGGCCGAGTCATGCATCTGGTGGCGGAGTACTGGCCCTTCGCCCGCACCGGTGGCCTGGCGGAGGCCGTTCGCGGGCTCGCCCAGTATCAGGTCTCCGCCGGCCAGCCGGTTTCGGTCATTCTCCCCCTACATCGACAGGTGCGGGCCCGCGGGACCGACATGGAACCCGTGGGGGAGCCCTTCACCGTCTCCGTCGGGTGGCGCCGGGAACTGGCGCGCCTGTACCGACACACCGGAGCGGAGGCGGCGCCCGACGTCTACTTCATCGCGCACGAGACGTGGTTCGACCGACCCGAGGTTTACGGCGAGGGGACGGACTACGCAGACAACCCGCAGCGGTTTGCGTTCTTCTGCCGCGCGGCGCTCGACGCGCTCCCGTTGATCGCCCCCGATGCCGCGGTCCTGCACGTCCACGATTGGCACACGACGTTCTCGGTCATCTTCCTGCGGCATCATTTCGCCGGACAGCCGTTCTACGATCGTCTCGGGACCGTCATCACGGTTCACAATGCCGCCTTCCAGGGTCACTTCCGGCCCGACCTGCTCGCCGACCTCGGGCTGCCCGCGAGCTTCTATGACTGGCGCCTGCTCGAGTGGTACGGGCATGTGAACATCCTGAAGGGCGGCCTCGCGTTCTGCGATCTTGCGACCACGGTCAGCCCCACGCACGCCGCCGAGCTGCGAACTCCGGACGGGGGGTTCGGGCTCCACGACCACTACGCGGCCATGGGTGACCGGTTCCTCGGGGTCCTGAACGGTATCGACGACGACTTCTGGAATCCGGCCACCGATCCGTTTCCGACCGCCACCTTCGGACCGGATGCTCTGGGGGGAAAATCCCGCTGCAAGCGTGCCCAGCAACGGCGGTACGGCATGCCCCAACGGTCGCGCACCCCACTCGTGGCCATGACCGCGCGGATGGTGGGGCAGAAAGGGCTGGACCTCGTCCTCGCCGACGACCACCTGTTGGACGCCGACGCCCAATACATCTTTCTGGGCCGCGGCGAGAAGCGCTACGAGCAAGCGCTGGTCGCGCTTGCCAAGCGCGCACCGGATCGCGTCGCGGTACCCCTTGATTTCAGCGAACGCGCGGAGCACCGCCTCCTCGCGGGCGCCGATCTCCTGCTCATGCCGTCCCAGTATGAGCCGTGCGGGTTGACCCAAATGCGGGCCCAGCGCTACGGGGCCCTGCCCGTCGCCCGCCGGGTCGGCGGGCTGAGCGACACGGTGACCGATGGGTCGTCCGGCTTCCTGTTCGACGCCTACACCGCCGGCGCATTCGAGCAGGCCATCAGCCGCGCGATCGCCACGTATCACGACCGCCCCACCTGGGATCGGCTCCAGCGTCACGCGATGCGCCTCGACCACAGCTGGCGCCAGTCGGCGGGACGCTATCAGGCCGCGTATCTTCGCGCCTGCGCGGCCCGCGCCCCGACAGCCTGAAGTCGATGGGTCTCGTGTTGGCACCCCACAGCCACGTTCCGAGGTGGCTCCCGCATAGGTCCGCCATCGCCAACTACCAGGGCTCCGCGTGACGTTGGAACCGGTGCACCTCGTCCTCGGTATCCACGTCCATCAACCCGTGGGGAATTTCGACCACGTGTTCCAGCAGCACGTCGAGGACGTCTACCTCCCCTTCCTCGCGGCGCTCACCGACCGAGACGCGTTCCCCATGGCGCTGCACGTGTCCGGGCCGACGCGGGTTCGAGCGGATGCGCCAGGGAACGGCGGTGGTGTTCCGCTGGCCCGCCTCCCTCGGTCGCGCGAGCGTGACAGTCTCCACGTGAGAGGGAGGGCGGCAGAAGCGGGAGTTGACGCCCCGCGGGATGCGCGTGGGGTCACAGGTCCACTGCCGCGTCTCCCGCTCCTCCCACCCTCAGGACCCGGCCCTTGTCAAAACAGCTTCGCGGCCAGGGACGGATCCTTGTCCGTCCGGGTCCCCAGTTTCAGGAAGGTCGAGAGCCGCACCGTTCCTTCGGCGTGCAGCGTCTCATGCACCCGCCGCACCGCGTCGAGAATGTCCGCCAGCTCTCCCTCGACGTTGGTGCCATAGGCATGGAGTTCGGCGCGGAGCCCACTCGCCCGCAACAGCTCGTGCGCGCGCTGCACCTCTCGACGGACCGACACGCCCACCCCAATGGGAATCACCTGGATTTCCGCCACGGCTCTCATGCGTTCTCCCCCGATCCGCCCGCTCGGGCGTCGCGCCTAAGCTACGTTCACGGCGCTCGCGACAGGGAGTGCGACGGGATGAACGTGGAGGCGATCTCGAGCGCCTGGGGAAACCAGGAGCTGAAACGCTCGGGGGTCCTCGCCAGCTCGGCTTCGAGCGCCGGCCGCGCAACCCAACGCCACGCGCCGACCTCGTGGGGGTTCGGCGATGGCTCTCCCGCGAAACGGCCAACCAAGACGTGATCGACTTCGTGTTCGATCAGGTCGCCGACCACCGCCCGGTACAGGAATGTGCCGGCCTGGTGGAGGTCGCCGCCGATGCCCATCTCTTCGCGGAGGCGGCGGCTGGCGGCGGTAGCCAGCGGCTCGTCCGGCCGGGGATGCCCGCAACAGGTGTTCGTCCACAGGCCGCCGCTGTGGTACTTGCCGCGCGCACGCTGTTGCAGGAGGAGGCGAGACTCGTGGTCGAACAGGAACACCGAGAACGCTCGGTGTAATTCGCCGGTCTGATGGACCGCGAGCTTGGGCGCCGCGCCGATCGGTCGGTCCCGAGCGTCGACGAGGACGACCAGGTCCGCGGCGGGCGACGCCGGCGACACTGGCGCGCTACGACGTTTGGCGATGCGTCAGGTACGCCAGCCGAGTGGAGAGCTCCGCCTGGCTGACACTGGCGAGCGCCGGGTCCAGAGCCGCGAGCAAGGCCAGCAGACCTGGGCTCGCGTACGAGAACCCCCGCCGATGTTCGGAGCCCGGCGCCCGCTTGCTGCTCCGGTGCCGAAGCCGCATCCCCACCAGTCGGCGGTCGACCCGTTCCGCGCCAAACCGATCTTCACAACTGCCCACCAGCGCCTCCATGTTGGCCGCGGCGCGCGGTTGGACTCGGCCCAGGCCGGAGAAGTTCACCGCGTTCTGTTGCACCGTGAAGCGCTGCACCTTGCCGCCGGCCGGCACGTAGATATCGAAAAACGGGATGGTGTCACTGTCCGGCGTCCCCAAGTCCGCGCTCGTCGGACTCGCTTCGGTCAGCCGATCCTTGAGGGAGAAGAAGGAGCTCGACCTGCTCCGCCGTGCGGAACCCGCCCCGAGATCCGGTGAGCTCTCCCGCGGGCGGCAGAAGACCGCGTCGACGGGCGCGTCGTACTCGACCTCCGTATCCCCGGTGTCGGCGTGGGCCGTGAGCCCGCGGTCCGTGAACGAAAACGAGCGAACCCGGTTTCGCCCCGGGATGGTCGTGATATCGCCGCTGTCGAACAAGGCGACCCGACATCCGGCTTCCGTCAGGGCGCGCGCGACGTCTCCCGCGCGTTCGCCGTCGGGATGGGCGAACCAAATCTCCGGCACGCCGTAGCGAACCTTCGCCTCGAACTGTTCGGGCGTCAGTCCCAGGAGGGGCGCCGCTCGGTCGGAACTGACATCGAGCTGCGGAGGATTCGAGACCACCAATCGGTAGTTGCCCATAGCGCAGAACCCGGAAATGGTACGTGACTCAGAACATCGTTGGGGCGATCCGCCGCCCTTCAGCCTTGCTCTTCGGCCCGCCGCGTGTCGTGAAACCACGACGTGCGGGGATCCACCTCCAGAATGCGCACCCGCGCTCGCGGATTCAGGACTTCCGCCGGCACGACGAACAAGCGCACATCCCAGAATATATCGGCTAACTCGAATGCCTCGAGTGTCTCCTCACCGAGGTCGACCTCGACCTCGAGTTGCGCATCCCCACGCGGACCTTCGGCTTCACTCAGGGGTCGATCCGTCAGCCAGACCCCAGTTCGCTTCACATCGTCACCGTCCCGATCGCGCGCATCGAACGACCACCGTTCGTCCTTGAATCCGGTCCGGCTGATGTCCACCGCCTCGGCGATGTTCGTTCGGTGATAGAGCCGCATTCGCCCTCCTACCGAAACGATACGCCCGACATGGTCCCTACGGCAAATCGCGAGGGGAGGGGTTGACGCTCCGGCGTCGGTAGCGGACCGTTAGCCATGCTGACCCGCCTACTGCTCCTCCTCGCCTGGACCGGCGGCGATTCCACGCCGCCGGCATTGCCATCTCTGGTCCCGCAGCCGGTCGCCGTAAGATGGCTGCCGGGTCCGCCGTTCGAGGCGGGCGCCGGGGTGGTTGTGGTCTTGTCGGACTCAACCGACACCGGGCTCCGCCGGCTTGGTAGCCTGGCGGCCGCCATCTTGTCCCAAGGGACGAACGCGGCCCTCCCCCCAGGGCGCACCGGTCCGCGGCCAACGCTCCGGCTGGTGCTCGACTCCGGAGCCACGATACACCCAGAAGGATACCGCCTCGAGGCCGGCGCTAATGTGCTCTCCGTCACAGGAAGCCCGGCGGGGATCTTCTACGGCCTCCAGACCCTGCGCCAACTCCTGCCGCCCGGCGGGTCGGGCCGGGTGCCCAGCGTCCGGATCGAGGACGCACCCCGGTTCCCGTATCGTGGGATGCATCTGGACGTCAGCCGCCACCTGTTTCCGGTGGCGTTCATCGAGCGGTACATCGACCTGCTCGCCCGCTACAAGCTCAACACGTTCCACTGGCACCTGACCGACGACCAGGGATGGCGCATCGAGATCAAGAAGTACCCGCGGCTCACCTCCGTTGGGGCATGGCGGCGCGAGACGGTGCGTGCCAAGCAGCTCAATCCGTATGAAGGCGATGGCGAGCCCTACGGCGGGTTTTACACCCAGGCGGACATCCGGCGGATCGTTGCGTACGCGAAGCAACGCTTCGTGACCGTCATCCCCGAGATCGAGCTCCCCGGACACGCCGTGGCCGCCCTCGCCGCCTACCCGGAGCTGGCCTGCACGCCCGGTCCGTTCGCCGTGTGGACCACGTGGGGCGTCACCGAGGACATCTACTGCCCGAGTGAGCGGACCTTCGCCTTCCTCGAGGACGTGCTGACGGAGGTCATGGATCTCTTCCCGTCGCGCTATATCCACATCGGAGGCGACGAGGTCCCGAAAACCCGCTGGAAGGAAAGTCCGGTTGCGCAGGAGGTCATTCAGCGTGAGGGCTTGCGCGACGAGGCGGAGCTGCAAAGCTACTTCGTCAGACGCATCGAGGCCTTCCTCATCGCGCACGATCGCCGACTGATCGGGTGGGACGAAATTCTCGAGGGCGGGCTCGCTCCGGAGGCGACGGTCATGTCTTGGCGGGGCACGGCCGGCGGGATCGAGGCGGCGCAACAGGGCCACGATGTGATCATGACGCCGGGGAGCCAATTGTACTTCGATCACTATCAGGGCCCGCAGGAGACCGAGCCGCTCGCCATCGGTGGCTTCACTCCGGTCGAACGGGTTTATGGCTTCGAACCCGTTCCGGAAGCGTTGTCCGACGCGGAAGCCCATCACGTGCTCGGAGCCCAGGCGAACGTCTGGACGGAGTACATCACGTCTCCGGAGCAGGTCGAGTACATGGCGTTCCCGCGCATGCTCGCGCTCGCGGAGATCACCTGGACGCCGGCTGAGCGCCGGGACTCCGCCGACTTCCTGCGTCGTCTGCCGGCGCAGCTCGAGCAGCTCGATCGCTTGGGGGTGAATTACCGCATCCCCGATGTCGCGGGTCTCGAGGGGGACCGGCTCGTGCTTGGCGACTCCGTCACCGTGACGCTCAGTTCCCCGATTCCACGGGCGCGCGTCCTGTACGCCCTCGACGCCGGCTCCGAGCATGCCGCGGGCCTCTATGAGACCCCATTCCAGGTCGGGCTTGGCGACAGCGGCGTCCGCGTCACGGCGCGCCTCGTGCTCCCGAACGCCCGATTGGGTCCAGTGCGGAGCGCCTGGTTCCGGCGAGCCACGCTCCAGCCGCCCGCGCGGGTGGACCGCGCAACGCTCGCCCCGGGGCTGACCTACAGCTACCATGAGGCACGGCTCCGCCGGGCGAGCCAGGTACCGTCGTTCGCGCCGGTCCGACGTGGCGCGGCCACCGGCGTCGAGCTGACGGGCGAGGAGCGGCCCGAACAGTTCGGCGTGCGGTTTTCTGGCTACCTGCTGGCGCCCGCCGACGGCGTGTACGAATTCGCGCTGGCCACCGATGACGGCGGTGTCCTGCAGATCGGCGGTGAGACCGTGGTCGACAATGACGGACCGCACGGGATGCTGGAGCGGCGCGGTAGTATCGCCCTCGCGACCGGGCTCCACACGTTCGAGGTGCTGTACTTCCAGGGCGGTGGCGACCGCGGGCTCGAGCTGCGTGTGCTCCGGGACGGCGTATGGGGACCCATCCCCGCGGAGTGGCTGTACCGCCGCCGATGACGGACGCTCCGCGGCTCGAACGGTATGCCCTCGTTTCCCTCCTGGCCGCCACGCTCACGATCGGCCTCAAGGGGGGCGCCTACGCGCTCACCGGGTCCGTGGCCCTGCTGTCCGACGCGCTCGAGAGTGTCGTGAATCTGCTCGCCGCCGGGGTTGCCCTGCTCGCACTCTGGATCGCCGAGCAGCCTGCGGACGAAGACCATGCGTACGGACACACGAAGGTCGAGTATTTCTCGAGCGGTTTCGAGGGGGGGCTGATTCTCGTCGCCGCCGGCGGCATCGCCTACGCGGCCGCCCGCCGGCTCCTCTCACCGCAGCCGCTGGAACAGGCCGGCCTCGGACTCGCCGTGGCGGCGGTCGCGGCGGTGATCAATCTCGTCACCGCGCAGATGCTGGTGCGAGCGGGTCGCCGGTATCGCTCCATCGTGCTCGACGCCGACGCCAAGCACTTGATGACGGATGTCTGGACATCGGGTGGCGTGATCGTCGGGGTCGGCCTTGCCGGACTGACCGGCTGGCGCATCCTCGACCCGCTCGTCGCGATAGCGGTGGCCGTTCACATTATCGCGACGGGGATCTCGCTGCTCAGGGGCTCGGCGCTCGGTCTGCTCGACACCGCGCTCCCCGGGGACGCACGCGGAGCCATCGTCTCCGTGCTGGAACGCTACAGCGCCGATGGCGCCCGCTACCACGCGTTACGCACGCGGCAGGCCGGGCGGCGGCGGTTCGTCAGCTTCCATGTCTTGGTCCCGGGCGACTGGTCGGTGCAGCGCGGCCATGATCTCTTGGAGCGAATTGAGGGCGATGTGCGCTCAGCGCTGCCGGACAGCACGGTCTTCACGCACCTCGAGCCGATCGAGGACCCGGCGTCCTTCGCCGATGAGCCGCTCGACCGCCGTTCCGCAGGCGGCAACCACATCGACCAGTAACTGACCTCTGGTCATGTAGATGGCGCTCCGGTCCGGCATGGGACTGACCAACGGTCAGTTATCGATTGGGGACGACCGACGGTAGCGCGGCAGCTCAGCTGACAGCGCGCGGCGCTCGCCGGGACGGTATGGCGTCGGCTTAGCGGCGCTAGTCAATCACGAAGGTGATGCTCGTGGCCGAGATGCTCGTTAACTCGCCCTTATAGAGCCCCTGCACCGCCGCGATCAGCGGCTTGTCCTTCTTCGCGCGCACCGACAAGCCGAGGATCTGCGTTTGCTTCTTGTTCTTGGGAAGCCCGTTCGCCAGGCCGAAGCGGCGCCAGCGGTATTCGATGCCGTCGCGTGTGAATTGGAACCCGTCCGGCAACGCCGCCTCGAACTCGACGGGGACTTGACCCCACTTCCCATTGGACGGGTAGGTGCCGTTGTCGGCGAACTGATCGTGGGCCGCGACCGTCACGGCATGTAGGTCCGCGAGCACTTGGACCGCCTGTGCTTTGCGTTTCGCCTGCCCAACCAGGGGAACCGCGAGGTTGGCCAGGATACCGAGGATGGTAAGGACCACCAGCAACTCGATCATGGTGAACCCGCGACGGTTCATCGGGCACCTCCTTGCGGCAGGGCATCATAGGCAGTCCAGAACGGCGTCAGGTCGGCTCCCGAGCGGTACGTGATGGTCTCACCCGCCACCGTCCCCGACAGCACGTAGCCGGTATCCACCGGCGCGAACGTGACTCCCTCGATGTCCGCGTTGATCTCCTCCAGGGAGGGCGGCAGCACGCCGTGCTCCCGCCGATAGGCCTCGATTTCTTGGGCCACGAGGTAGATCGAGAAGCGGGTCGCGGCGGCCTCCTCCGCCTGGGTTACCACCTCCGGCGACCTGGTCAGCCGGATCACGTTCCAGGCAGTGAGCGCGACGAACACCGGCGCGAGCACGACCAACCACCGGCCGAGCTGTGTGCGCGGAACTGGGCGGACGGGAGCGGACGCTCGCTGGGCGGCGTCCTGCTTGAGGATATCGGCGACGTAGTCCTTTGCTGCGGACTCGTCGTCAGGGGGAATCACTTGGTCGGTCATGAGCTCGTCGGCCTCCCTTTCAGGCGGTGCCGGCCCGCCGCAATGCGCCTCTCACGCGGGCCAGGAAACGTGCCGGGTCCAGCGGCTTCCGGATGTAGTCGTCGGCTCCTGCCTCCATCAAGTCGATCTCGAGGGATTCGTCCTCGGATCCCGTCAACACGATCACCGGGAGTGCCGCGGTCACTACGTTCCCGCGAATGCGTCGCAGGGTCTCCCGGCCGTCCAGACGCGGCATCTCCAAATCGAGGACGACGAGGTCGAACCGTTCGGCGCCGTCGAGGCGCTCCAGTGCGGCGAGCCCGTCACGGGCCTCGGCGACTTGGAACTCGTTCTTCTCGAGCAACCCGCGCGCCAGGGTACGGATCACGCCGTCGTCGTCCACGAGCAGCACGCGGGGCATGTCTCCCGCGAGCGGCGCCGTTTCGACCACGTCGCCCAGCACCCGCTCGATCTCCTCGAGGGTAGTCATGCCCGCGTGTACACGCTCCAAGCCGGCTTCCTGTAGCGGCCGCATACCCGCCGCAACGGCCGCGCGATGAAGCTCGGCCGCGGAGACGCCGCTTGCGATCAGCCCACGCAACTCCTTGGTCATGGCGATGAGCTCGATGATCGCCACGCGGCCACGGTACCCGGTGCCACCACACTGGGGGCACCCGACCGCGCGCACGACCGGGGCGACGCCGTAGCTCTCGGCAAGCGACGCTTCGTGTTCGGAGATCGTGTCCGGCGACACGGGCGCTGAGCATTGCGCACACACACGGCGCCCCAGCCGTTGCGCCAGGGCGCCCCGCAAGGCATCACCAATGACGGCGCGGTCCACCCCGAGATCCACGAGCCGGGTGACGGCGCCCGTGGCGTCGTTCGCGTGGAGCGTCGCCAGCACCAGGTGCCCGGTGAGCGCCGCCTGCACCGCGATCTCGGCGGTCTCCAGATCGCGGATCTCGCCCACTAGAATGACATCGGGATCTTGGCGGAGGATGGCGCGCAACGCGCTGGCGAAGGTCACGCCGCGCTTGGTCTCCACCTGGATCTGCGTAATGCTCGCGAGCTCGTACTCGACGGGGTCCTCGACGGTCATGATGTTGACCTCGCCGGTGGCGATCTCCCGCAGGGCCGCGTAGAGGGTCGTGGTCTTGCCCGAACCCGTCGGCCCAGTCACGAGCACGATCCCGTCACGGAAGCCGATCAGCCGGCGGAGCCGGGCCAGCTCGTCCCGAGGCAGTTGCAGGTCGTCGAGCCCGAGCGACCCTTCCGGGTCGAGAATGCGAAGGACCGCCTTCTCGGAATCGCGGGTCGGCACGGTCGAGATGCGCAAATCATACACCCGGTCGTGGATGCGAATGCGGGTGCGTCCGTCTTGCGGGCGGAGCCGATCCGCAATATCCAACCCGCCGATGATCTTGATCCGTGAGACGACGCGATTGAGGGCGGGCATGGGGAGCGGCATGTGCTCGCGAAGCACGCCGTCCACGCGGAGCCGAACGTGGCCCCCATGCCGCCCCGGTTCGATATGGATGTCGCTGGCCCGCTGCTCGACCGCCGACCGGAGGATCACGTTGGTCAGCTTCACAACCGGTGCCGCGCCCGCCTCGGTGGCAGCCACCGCCTTCGCGACCTGCTCGTCCACGACGTTTACGCGCTCGACCTGGGTATCGTCTACGGCCTGAAGCAGACCCTCGACGATCCGGTCGGGCGCGTAGTGCTCGTCAATCGCCTTGATGATCGCGGCCGGCGCGGCGATCTCGAACACGGGCCGGCGCCCGGACGCGAACCCGAGCACTTGCTCCAACTCGTAGTCCGTGGGGTCTCCGGTCGCCACGACCAGGTCGCGGTCGGTCTCGCGCAGGGGGAACACGCGGTATCGCCTGGCAACCGCCTCCGGAAGGAGCTTGAGCGCTCGCTCCTGTGCGTCCGTCATGTCCGCGACCCCGAGCCGGAAGTGCCCGGCCACCGCCCGCACGAGGTCGTCGTCTACCACGCCCGTCTTCTCGGTGATGGCGGCCCACGCGTCCGCGAGTGGCAGGTCGGCACTGACGTCCCCCATCGTGCTCGCCGGATGACCGAGGTGCTCGACCAGCGTCACCAGCCAATGCAGGCGACCCGTTTCACTCAGCATGTTTCGCGTGCTCCATCTCGGGCGTCAGGTATGCGAGCACCGCGTCGTGAGCGCTCCGGACGTCGGCCACCAGGGGCGTGATGGCCGCCGCGTTCCCTTCCTTGCCCGCCATCTCGAGAGCGCGCAACGCCTCCGCGAGCCGCCGAGCGCCAATGGCGCCCGCGGCGGACTTGTAAGAGTGCGCCGCCCTGCCCACCTCGGGAACGTCGCCGGCCGCCACCGCGCCGTCGATCGCCGTGAGGCGGTTCGGGGCGTCATCCAGGAAGGTCCGGACGAGGTCGTCCACGATGTCCTCGGCTCCGGCCTCTCGCATTGCCTGGCGCACGGCGGCGAGGTCCACCACGGGCTGGTCGTCGCGTTCCTCCGGCGCCTCCGCGGGCCCACCCCATCCTTCCAGCACCGCGAAGAGCTCGTGCGGCCGGAACGGCTTCACCACGCAACCAACCATCCCAACGGCCAGGCACCGTTCCCGGTCCTCGGGAAGGGCATGCGCCGTGGCCGCCACGATGGGGAGATCCGCCCGCCCGGGCAAGTCCTTGATCTTTCGGGTGGCCGTCCAGCCATCCATTTCCGGCATCTGCACGTCCATCAACACCACGTCGAACTTCTTGTCGCGGACGGCCTCGAAGGCCAGCCTCCCATTCTCGACCATCTCGACGTCATGCCCCCGGCGCCTGAGCAGCGCCGCCACCACGTGCTGATTGACGAGGTTGTCCTCCGCCACCAGCACACGGAGCCGGCGGCGATTTTCCTGCATGGAGTACCGGGTCACCAGCGGATCGGGCTGTTTCGCCGTCACTCCGCCGAGCACGGCGCTCACCGCCTCCAACAGCTCCACGCGCGCGACGGGCTTGGTGAGGTATCCGTCGATGCCCAGATCGCGACACTTCTGTCCGTCGCCACGTTGCGCTGCCGACGTCAGCAAGATCATGTGCGTATCGGCGAGCACCGGGTCGGCGCGGACCCTAGCGGCGAGGGCAAACCCATCCTCCCCCGGCATATGCCCATCGAACACCATCACATCGTGCGGTTTCCCGTCCGCCGCGGCGGCGCGTAGGCGCTCGAGCGCGGTCGCGGCCCCATCCGCTTCGTCCACGCGCATCCCCGCAAAGCGGAGCATTTCGCGCACGATGCGGCGATTGGAGGCACTGTCGTCGACGACGAGCACGTTTCGCCCAGGAGGGAGGGTAGGGAGCGGTCCGGCGGACGGGGCTGAAGTCTCGACCTCCTTCACCGCGAGTGGCACGACGAAACTGAACTCGCTGCCCTTCCCCAGCTCGCTGCTTACGGCCAGTCGCCCCTGCATCATGCCAACGAGGCGCTGTGACACGGCCAGCCCGAGACCGGTACCGCCGTAGGTCCGGCTCGTCGAGACGTCCGCCTGCGTGAACTCCTCGAAGATGGCTTCGAGACGGTCCGGAGGGATGCCGATGCCCGTGTCGCGGACCGCGAAGCGCAATTCGGGGAGCGCCTCGGTGCCTCCCACGCGCGTAACCGTGATCACGATCTCGCCCTCGTTCGTGAACTTGATCGCGTTGCCCATCAGGTTCGTCAGCACCTGCCGCAGGCGACCGGCATCGCCGACGACCGTGCGCGGGAGGTCGGCCGCCGAATCCACCAGCACCTCGATCCCGCGGGACGCGGCCTTCACGGCAAGGAGCCGTGCGGTCGACTCCACGAGCCCGTTGAGGTCGAACGGAATCGCCTCCAGCTCCAGGCGCCCGGCCTCGATCTTCGAGAAATCCAGGATGTCATCGATGATGCGGAGCAGGGCCTCGCCGGAGTTGTGGACAAGCTCCGCGGAACGGCGCTGATCGGGCGTCAGATCACTGTCGAGGAGGAGATCCACCAGGCCGAGGATGCCGTGCAGCGGCGTCCGGAGCTCGTGGCTCATATTGGCGACGAACGCGCTGCGCAACTGCGCAACGCGTTCCGCCGCCTCACGGGCTTCGACGAGCGCCTCGCGTGCCTGGGCGCGCTCCGTGACATCCCGCGCCGTACCATGCGCCCCCAGGACGTTCCCATGCACGCTACGCATGGGACGGGCCGCGAACGAGAGATGGCGCCGCACGCCGTTCACGTCGACGTGGATCGTCTCGTAGTCCGACAGCTCCTCGCCCCGCAGCACGTGCCCGATGCGGGCGACGTCGCGCTCTCGGTACTCCGGCTCCACCTGGTCCGCAAACGGCCGGCCGATTAGCTGCTCCGGATCGGCGCCGTAGATGGTCCGGGCCGCGGCATTGAGGAACACCCAGCGCCCTTCCGGATCCACCTGCCACACCAGATCGGACGCCGACTCCACCATCTCCCGGTACTGGCGTTCCGCCTCGCGCAGGGCTACCTGCGCGCGCCGCGTGGCGGTGACATCGTCGTACAGCACGAAGAGCGTGACGTCCTTGATCCCGCGCACGAGGGCAGCCGACACCCGCACCGGTACGGTCGTCCCGTCCTTGCGTCGCCGATCCACCTCCGCGGCGACCGTGCCGGCACCTCCGAGCGCGCGGCTTTCGAGCACCTTGGCTTCCGCCATCGCTTCGGGCGGCACCACGAGATCGTCCAGCTGCCTCCCCAGCGCTTCTTCCACGCTGTACCCGAAGAGCTGCGTGAACGCGGGATTGATGTCCTTGACGATGCCGGCTCCATCCACCGTCGCAATCGCCGAGGGTGCCGACGCGAGCAGGGCGGACAGGTATCCGCGCTCGCGCGCCGCCTCTCGCTCGCGCTCCTGCAGGAGTCGCGCCATCTTCAGTTGTTTCTGAAGTGTCCCGCGAGCTTCTTCGTACACGGTGCTGGTGACGACGCCAAAGAGCAAAACGAGCAGAATCGCGACGACGCTCACCCGCCCGTAGTCGCTGACGAGCAGTCCGATGACCAAACCCACCGACAGCCCGCCGAGCAGCGTGTAGAACGAGATTCGATCGTGCAGCAGCGTCCCGCTTCCACCGGCCGCAATGCCGGCGAACGCCACCATGACCATCGCAAGCTGGCCGAACGACGCTTCCTGGAGCACCAGCACGGGACCAACGGCCCACGCCACCGTGAGCAGCACCACCGAGAGTCGCTGCGCGCGAAGGCGCGCCGCCGGATCACTGCTGGACAGGCGTGGGCGGACGAGCGCGCGCACGCCCAGCGCGACGATCACGAGCCCCAGCCAGGCCAGGGCCTCTTGGGCCACGCCGGAGCCCCAGAACAGCCCGACGAGCAGGATCGCGAGTAGGACGTGCGCCGCGTCCGTCAGGACGCTCGAGCTGGTGGGGCGAGCCCACTCGCGCGTCACACGGGGTGCGCCGGCGGTGCTGGGCGCGCCGGGCGCCGCCGCATGCATCAGCGACGGGCGTCGCGCCCGATCCGGAGGGGTCTGGTCGCTCACGGAGACGTGTCCTTCCTCACGCGCTCCACGGCGGCGAGCAATTGGTCGGCGGTAAATGGCTTCGCGAGAGTGGCGCTCGCCCCAAGCCGGCCGGCAATCTCCAGTGCCTCAGCGGCACTCTGGATCGCCCCACCCGACATCACGATCACGGGGACGCCGGCGAATTCCTTGGTCAGCGTGCGCGTGAACTCGATTCCGTCGACCCCTTCCATGTAGATGTCGGTCAGTACCACGTCCGCGGGGTGGGCGCGAAATCGCTCGAGGGCTTCGCCGCCGTCGCTGGCGTCGTCCACCTCGTAGCCTGCCGCCTCGAGCGCTCGACGCACGACTCGGCGAATGGGGGCGGCATCGTCAACGACGAGGGCGCGGGGCACGGCTCCCTCCGATCGGGAGAAATGTGCGGTAAGGGAGGGCGCAGGCAGCCACGGACGGGGAGCCGCGACGTACGACCGCGCATGACTGCTGACTGCCGTCCCAATGCCCCTCCGAGGGCCTTCAGGGTTTGGACGTCAGTATACGATAGGCCCAAAGGGCCCTGCGATGCCAGGCCCGAGGGACCCGGCAGACCGGAGCGACGCGATGGGGCTTAGCGAGGCCGCAACCGTCGGGACGGCCGGGACCGCCGGGACCGTCGGGTTATCGGATCGGCACCGTCACGGAGAACTGGTGGGTCCAGACGGCGGCTTCTTGCAGCGTCAGCGGACCGCCCGGGGGCACCACGATATCGTTGGCGAGCGCGGCGCCGAACGCGCGCGCCGCGGCGCCACCCGTCCAGGCGACCCCCGGCCGCCCCGTGCCGGTCGCCACCCGGCCCAAGTACTGCAGGTCGAGTCCCTTGAGCCGAAGCCGCAGGCCCCAGCTCGGCACCCACTCCAACCACTGCTCGTTCTGTCGCCGGGTTTCGTTCGTCACGTTGTCCCACTGATCCAGGTGGTAGTCGTTGGCGCGCACCTGAAGGCCGAACTGCAGCGTTGCAACACCTACCTCGTAGCCGGCGCCGACGCCGATGCGGGCATTGGAGAACCGGAACTCGTTCTCGACGGTCCGCCCGCCCGCGGGAATGGTGTCGCCGTTCACGGAGATTTGCGGCGTTCCCGCGAGCGCCCACGTGCTGCTCCACCCGGGCTCGTACAGGAGGTCCATCCCCACGGTGAGGGCATGCGCCTGCTTGGCCATGCCAATCCCGATGTCGAGCGCCGTGGAGTGTCCTGGATCCCGTGGGATGTTGACGATCTCGTAGTTCGGGATCTTCGGATGCGACTTGTAATTGCCGGTGAGGATACCACCCACGCGCCAGCCACTCGTGCCGACGGGGCGACGAAACGCCAGATGCACGCCCCATGTACTGGTCCGGTCGAGGTTGATCTCCCGCCGCTCGGTCTGTTGCCAAATCCCGGTGGTGGAGTCCGGGATTCCCCAGTCGAGGTAGGTCACGTCGTGCGTCATGCCGATGTGATCGTAGAGCACGAGTCCCTCGAGCGACCCGCCGTTGGTCAGGTCCTTGGTGACTCCGAATCGCACGTCGGCCAGGTGCCCGAACTGGGTGATGTTGGTCGCGAGCGCGTAGAGATGCTCGACACCATCGATGGCACCGAGATCGGCCAGCGTCACGCCGACGCCGACCGCGACCTCCGCTGGCAGGCGCGTGCCGAGATAGAGCGCCGCGTATTTGTTCGTGGCCGAGCGCTGGCTCAGCGCGTCGGGCGGGAGCACGCCGAAGTCGTCCACCGGCAGCGGACCACCGAAGAAGACGTTCCGACCACTCTTGATTTGCTGGAGTGCCACGAGACCTCCGCCGAACACGCTCCGCGCGGTCGCGAAGCCTCCCGCGGAAAGTGTGGCCGCGCTCCCCGCACTCTGTCCGACCGAGTAGAAGGTCGGGAGGGCAAACACCTGCGATGGCCCGGCCGCCGCTCCACGCGCCGGATTGACGAACGGATCGAGCCACGCGTCGGCGAGCGCGATATGCACGCCGCCCATCCCCAAATGCTCCGACGGGAAGATCAGGAACTGATCGCCCGAGGCCACGGGAACGGTCCGCAACTCGATCAGCTGGGCGGCGGCCGGCAATGGCACCAGCGCGAGCGACGAGAGCAGGAGCAGCGGGACGTAGGTCCGTCGCATGGGAACCTCCAGACAGTGGGAACGTCTGCCAGCGATGCGGGGTCACATCGGATAGACGGTACCGCACGGGCCACGTAGTCTTGACGCTCGCCTCGCGTGCGGCATGCACACTCCATCCACGGCCGGATACCCGATCGCCCCCATATGCGTCACATGCCTGCTCCACCGACCTCCCGACGTGACCTGTCGCCCGGTCACTGGGTATGGTAGTGTGAACGGCCCCCCGGACGGTGATTTGGTGCGCCGCGTGCTCGACGGCGAGCCGGACGCGTTTGGCGGTTTGGTCGCGCGCTACCGCGATCGGCTGGGGCGCTACGCGATGCGAATGCTCGGCAATCCGGCCGACGCCGAAGACGTGCTCCAGGAGACGTTCATCCGGGCGTACCGGTCGCTGGGCCGGTGCAACGACCCCGAGCGCTTCGGACCGTGGGTGTACGGGATCCTGGTGAACCGCTGCCGTACGCTCGGCGCCAAGCGCGCGCGGCGGAACCGCGTGCAGATCGCGGACGACGTGGTGCTTGCCCGGGCTGCGGCCCCCGGCGACCACGCCGAGAACCAAGCGCTGCGCCAAACGCTCGAATGGGCGTTGGCACGGGTCAGCCCAACCCTGCGCGAGGCGTTTCTCTTGAGGTACGTGGAAGACTTGAGCTACGAGGAGATGGCGGACATGACCGGGGCAAGCGTGCCGGCCCTCAAGATGCGCGTCTCGCGCGCCCGGGAAGAACTGCGGCGGCTCCTGGTGGAGGCTTCCGATGGCTGAACACGACGATCGCCTGGACCGCGCGATTGCGCTGCTGCGCGAGCCGGTGCCGTTGGACGCCGATCTCGATCGCCGGATTGCGGAGCGCATCGCCGCGCTACCGGCACCGCGACGCGCAGGGCCGCTGCGCCTGGCGGCCCGGTGGCTCGTGGAACGCCGACTGCGCGTCCGTCCGGTGTGGGCGCTGGCGGCTGCCGCGGTGCTCATGGTGGTCACGTGGGGCGTTCGCGGCCTGATCCCGGCACCTCCGCCGGCGGCAACCACCGCCGCCGCTCCGGGGCTGCAGACCGTGCGCTTCGTGGTGTTGGCTCCAGGCGCGGCCCACGTCTCGCTCGTGGGCGACTTCAACGACTGGACGGAAGACGCGACGCCCATGCAACGGATCGCCACGAGCGATCTCTGGGCGGCGAGCGTCCCCATGAAACCCGGCCGCTACCGCTACGCCTTCGTCGCGGACGGAACGACCTGGCTGGTGGATCCCGACGCGCCGCCCGCGTTGGATGATGACTTCGGTCGCCCCAATTCGGTGGTGACCATCGGAGGATCGTGATGCATCGCACGCTACCCGCGATCCTGTTCGTACTCGTCGCGCTGACGCCGGGCCGCGCGGCCGCGCAGGAGCCGCGGCTCGCCGGCCGGCTGCCCGATCAAACGCGGCGCGACGTCGAGGCGCTGCTCGACTCCGCGCGGACCGCCGGGCTCCCAACGGAGCCGCTGGTAGACCGCGCCCTCGAGGGCGCCACGAAGCACGCCCCCGGTGAGCGCATCGTCGCCGCCGTGCGTCGGCTGGCAGCGGATCTCGCGGCCTCGCGCGACGCATTCGGCGCGGGTGTCTCGGACGCCGAGATCGCGGCCGGCGCCAGTGCGCTCAGGGCCGGCGCCCGCGCCGACGACCTCGCCCGGCTCCGCGAGATTCGGTCCGATCAGCCGGTCACGGTTGCGGCCGCCGTGCTCACCGACTTGGTGGCCCTTGGCGTGCCGCCCGACACTGCAACCGCGGCTGTGCTGGCGCTGGCGGAGCGCGCCAAGGATAGCGAGTATCTCGCCTTTCGGCGCAACATCGAACGGGACGTGGCGTTGGGTGCCACGCCGGTCGCGGCCCTGGAGTTTCAGATGCAGTCGGCCGCCAACTTGTTCGACGCGGGCCCGGGACGCGCGGCGGGGGCTGCCAACCGACCCCGGAAACCCTGAGCACGCGGACGCGTGGGAGGGCGGCGGGCGGGAGGGATCATCCACGCCGTGACCTTCACGTGGTCGCTCGCCTGGGGCGTTCCGCTCAACGCGCAGGTCTCCGCGACCGCTGACATCGCGCTCGGCGCCGTGAAGTACGAGGGATTCCTCGGCTCCGCCGCCGTCTCCTTCACCCCGGCCGTCCGCTACGACGGCCACTTCGTTTCCGCCGCCGCGCGGGGCAACTACCTGCTCTACGAGAGCGGGCGGAGCCTGACCCAGGCCGCGGGAGCCGTGGCGTTTCTGACCCCCCCATCCGGTCCCCTGCGTGGGGAGATCTCCGGCTATGGTGGCCTCAGCTCGTACGCTGGCGGCCCCGTCTCCGGCTTCGGGTTGGCGCGTGCTCGGTTGCACGTCACGCACGGCGCCCGCGGCATCTGGTTCGGCGGGGGCCTGGGTGGCTCCTACGCCGCGTTCAGCGACACGCGCGCGTCCGAGCTGGCCGCGGGCGGCTGGATGCTGGTCGCCGGAATGGCGCTCACCGTCACCGCTGCCTATGGTCGCGTGTCGGATACGACGCTCGCCGATCTGTCGGCGACCGTCCGGGGGACGTGGTCGGTGATCGAGGTCGACGCCCTCGTCGGCGCACGCCTCTGGGCCGAGCGCGCGCAGACGGGAGCGTTTGGCGACGTCGCAGCCCGCGTGTGGCTGACGTCGGCGATCGCCGCCCAGGTGACCGCGGGCAGTTATCTCTCGGACCCCATGCGCACCGGCGTCGCCGGCCGATACGTCGCCGCGGGCGTCCGCATCGCGCCCTTCTCCCACCGGAGAGCCGTCCGCGCGCTGGACGAACGACTCCGATCGCAGTTGCGGCTGCCCACCGCTCCCCCGGACCGTTCCCTGCCCACGCTGATCATCGAGGGCGCCGGCATCGGCGCCGAGGGCATCACGATTGTCGCGCCATCCGCCGACGTGGTCGAGATCGCCGCCGACTTCACCGACTGGCAGCCCGTCGCCCTGACGCGCGTGGGCCGGAACCGCTGGTATCTGAACGTGGTCCTCGCGCCCGGCGTGTATCGGTTGAACCTGCGCCTCGACGGAGGCGAGTGGACGGTCCCCCGCGGCCTGACCGTGCAAGACGACGAATTCGGCAGTCGGGTTGGACTCGTCGTGATTCAATGATCCGGAGGTCGCCATGCGACGCCCGACCCTCGCGACGATCTGCGCTCTGATCGCCTGCGCCCAGTCCCCAAAGGTCGCGACGCCGGTCACCCCCGACGTTGACCAGCCGTTCACCCTACGCGTGGGTGAGGTCGCGACCGTAGCCGCGGTTGGTGGTTCCGTGCGACTCGTGGCCGTGGTCGCCGACTCGCGGTGCCCGACCCGGGTCCAGTGCGTCTGGGCCGGGGACGGAGCGGTCGCGGTGGAAGCCACGCCCGCGGGCGGAGTCGCGCGAAGCGACACGCTCCATACCGCGCTCGATCCCAAGACGGCGACCATGGATGGCTGGACGCTCGAGCTCACCGCACTGGTTCCCTACCCCGACGAGCCGGGCAGCATTCCTCCCGACGGATACAGGGCGACATTCGTGATACGTCGCACGCCGTAGTGGCGCGATAGCGAGGGGCCGGCCGCCCCTCCGCGACCTACTGGCGGGACCGGGTCCTCACGGGATAGGCTTTTGCCGTCTTGCCGTCCCGTTCCGGGGCGGCCGAACGCCGGTCTTGGAGCCCACTCATGACATCCCGTCATCGCGCCACGATTGCGGCCCTCCTGCCGCTGCTCTGTCTGCCTGGATCAAGTGTCGCCCAGCAGGGCCCTCCACCGGGCGCCACCGCACTGACCGGTTTGCACTGGCGCGCCATTGGACCCGCCAACATGGGCGGACGCGTGACGGCCGTCACCGGCATTCCCGGCGTGCGGGACACATTCTACGTTGCGGGCGCCGACGGCGGGCTCTGGAAGACCGTGAACGCGGGCGTCACCTTCACCGCCCTTTTCACCGACCAGACCGTCTACTCGATCGGCGCGGTGACCGTCGCGCCATCCGACCACAACGTGTTGTGGGTTGGGACGGGCGAGGGCGACCCGCGGAACAGCGCGTCGTTCGGGGACGGCGTATACCGCTCCGATGATGCCGGCCGCACCTGGCGGCACCTCGGGATCGAGAACAGCGAGCGGATCAAGCGGATCGTCGTGGATCCGCGGAACCCCAACGTTGCCTACGTGTGCGCGTTGGGTCACGCCTGGGGTCCTAACGCCGAGCGCGGCGTGTTTCGCACGACCGACGGTGGAACGACCTGGAGCAAGGTGCTCTACCGCGACGAGGATACCGGCTGTTCGGACATCGCCATGGACGCGGCCAACGCGCGGATTCTCTACACCGGCATGTGGACCTTCCGGCGGCGTCCATGGCTGTTCACCGATGGCGGTGGCGAGACGGCCCTGTATCGATCCATGGATGGCGGGGAGACCTGGACCAAGCTGACCAACGGACTTCCCTCGAGCCCCATGGCCCGCGTTGGCGTCGCCACATCCGCCAGCCGGCCCGAGACGGTGTACATGATCACCGAGACGAAGGAAGACGGCAACCTGTTCCGCTCCGACGATCGCGGTGATTCCTGGCGCAAGGTGTACGACAATCCCGGCATCAACTTCCGGCCGTTCTACTACAGCGACATCCGCGTGGATCCGACCAACCCGGAGATCGTCTACTCGCTGGGTGGGAGTCTGTCCCGATCCAAGGACGGCGGGCGCACGTTCCAGACGATCAGCCGGGGGGTGCACGGCGACCACCAGGCGTTGTGGATCGACCCACTGGATCCCGATTACATCCTGAGCGGGAGTGACGGTGGGTACCAGGTGAGCTACGACGGTGCGGACACGTGGAAGGTCATCAACAACGTCGAGCTGTCGCAGTTCTATCACATCTCCTACGACATGCGCGAGCCGTACTACGTGTGTGGCGGCCTGCAGGACAACGGCAGCTGGTGCGGCCCCACCTCCACCGCGTTCCGCGACGGGATCCGGAAGAACGACTGGTACACCATCTCGGGCGGCGACGGGTTCTACGCCGTGCCCACGATGGATCGCCCCAACATCATCTTCAGCAATCTCCAGGGCGGCGTGATCTTCGAGACCGATCTCCAGTCCTGGAGCACCCGGAACATCCATCCCTATCCCAATCGGATCGGGTCGGCCGGCGACGCCATGGTCGGGCACAAGTACCGGTTCAACTGGGACTCGCCCATCGTGCTGTCGCCCAACGATCCGAAAGTCGTGTACTTCGGCGGCAACGTGCTGTTCCGCACCCGGAATGACGGGCAGACCTGGGAGGTGATCAGCCCGGATCTCACCACGAACGACACCACCAAGCAGCAGTCGTCCGGTGGGCCGATCTACGTGGACAACACGGCGGCGGAGTTCCACACCACCATCATGACCATCGCCGAGTCACCTGTCCGTCAGGGCGTCATCTGGGTGGGGACGGACGACGGGAACATCCAGGTCACGCAGGACGACGGGAACACGTGGACGAACGTGGTGAAGAACGTCAAGGGATTACCAGCGAATTCGTGGGTGTCCCGCATCGAAGCTTCCCATTACGACGCGGGAGCCGCCTACGTGGCCATCGACCGGCACCAGGAGAACGACTTCGCGCCGTATCTCTACAAGACCGCTGACTATGGCAAGACGTGGACGGCGCTGCGCGGCAACCTCCCGCCGGTCGGCTACGCGCACGTGATTCGGGAGGACCCGGTCATGCGGGATCTCCTGTACGCCGGGACCGAGCTAGGCGTCTTCGTCTCGTGGAACGGCGGTCGTGAGTGGTCGTCGCTGCGGATGGGACTGCCGCCGGTTGCCGTGCGCGACATCCGGGTGCATCCGCGGGACAACGACCTGATCATCGCCACGCATGGACGAGGCGCCTGGGTGCTCGACCACATCACTGCCTTGCAGCAACTCGGTGCGGTCGGCGGACAGGTTCGGCTGTTCGACGTCCGGCCGGCCATCCGCTGGGAGATGGCGGGCCGGGACGCAAGCCTCGGGTCCGAGACCTATCAGGCCGAGAACCCGCCGTTCGGTGCGCTGATCGATTTCTACCTCCCGACGGTGCCGGAGGGGACTGTGCGGCTCACGATCGCGGGCGCGGACGGCAAGCAGGTGCGCGAGCTTCGGGTTCGCGACCCGGTGGCCGGTGTCAACCGCGTCGTTTGGGATCTCTCGTACGAGGGGCCGCAGCCGGTGCCGGGGCAGCGTGAAGCAGAAGCAGGCGGCCGATTCCGACGATTCAATGCGGGACCACTCGCCGCGCCGGGCAAGTACCGCGTGACGCTCTCGGCAGGCGGCGCCACGGCAACCACGGCCGTGCACGTCCGGCCCGATCCGCGGCGCGCGGTGCCGGCGGCGGACTTCACGGCGCAGCTCGCCGCGACGCTCGAGTTGCGCGACCTCGTCTCCACGGTGAATCGCGCCATTGGCCGGAGCGAAGACGTGATCGGCCAACTCGCGGAACTCCAGCAACGGCTGACGCGCGAACGGGCGCCGGATTCCGTGCGGGCCGCGGTGCGGGCGGCGCACGAGCGGCTGACGCGCTTCCGCGGAGAGCTGACGCGGCCGACACCGACGTTCGGGTATCGCCAGTATCCACGCCTCCGTGAGGAGCTGGGCTCGTTGTCTTCGGCCATCAACGGCGTTGCGGCGCGACCCACCGACGCGCAGCAGCTCCGGCTCGGCGAGCTGCGCATGGAGGTCCAGACCATGGAGCGCGACCTCGCGGCGGCGCTCGCGGATGTCGAGGCGATCAACCGCATGCTCGCGGACCGGCCGGTGGTGATCACGGGAGGGCGGTCGTGACCGACCCCACACCACCCCGACGTCGCACCGAGCCACTGCTCGACGAATTGGGAACCGCGATCATGGCGGGTAAGGACGCGGCGGCGTTCCTCTGGCAGGTGCCGGACGACGCCGACACGCGAAACCGGATGGCCGAGCTGCTCGAGCGGATTCGCGACGGGTCGGCACGGCAGGGCCGGACCGAGATGCCGAAACTGTGTGACGAACTCCTCACCGCCGTGCGGGCACAGCCCACGCCGCAACAGGTGGACATTCTCCAGGACGGGTTCGACCGCCTCTACAAGCTCTGGGCGGCCGCGAAATCCGGCCTGTTGTAACGACTCGCTTCAGGAGAGCACCATGCCCAACCCGTTCCCCACCGGACGTATCGTCTGGCACGAGTTGTTGACCACGGACCCCGATGCGGCAATCCCCTTCTACCGAAGCATCGTCGGTTGGGATGTGACGCCCTTCCCGGACAACCCGTCGTATCGCATCTGGGCCACCGGAAGGCGCCAGGACGGTGGACTGATGCAGCTTCCCGATGACCTCCAACGGATGGGCATCCCGCCGCACTGGCTGTTCTATGTCGGAGTACCGAATGCAGACGCGACGATCGCCAAGGCCACCGCGTTAGGGGGGCAGCTGAGGATGCCAGCCCAGGAGATCCCGAACGTCGGCCGCTTCGCGGTGCTCGCCGATCCCCAGGGGGTGGTCTTTTGCATCCTCCAGCCCATCATGGAAGGCGATGGCGAGGATGCGCCCCCCAAGCCGGGCGAGTTCTCGTGGCACGAACTGTTGACGACTGATTGGCAGGCGGGCTTCACCTTCTATCGCGACCTGTTCGGCTGGCAGCGGATGGACTCCATGGACATCGGACCGATGGGGACCTACCTGATCTGGGGCCGGCACGGCATGCAGATGGGCGGCATGTTCAACAAGCCCCCGGAGATGCCCGCGCCGCCGCACTGGATGTGCTACATCATGGTCCCCAATGCGGATGCGGCGGCGGCAAAGGCGCCGGAACTGGGCGGCAAGGTGTTGAACGGGCCGATGGAGGTGCCTGGCGGTGATCGCATCGCGCAGCTCATGGACCCGCAGGGCGCGGCGATCTCGGTGCATTCCACCGCGCAGGTCGTGCGCGCGGAGCCGATACCCGCCGCGGCACCGGAACCGGCCCCACGTCCCAAGCCCACGCCCCGTCCGAAGCCGAAGGCCCGGAAGCCGGCAAAGCCGGCGGCGCGCAAGCCGGTGAAGAAGGCAGCGGTCAAGAAGACCGTCACGAGGAAGCCGGTCAAGAAGACGACGGCGGCACGCAGCCGCGGACGCCCGGCCAAGAAGCGATAGGGCTAGGCGGCGTCAGCGACTACGCGCTCCGCGTCCTTGCGCTGCTGGGCGCGGCCGAGCCCGAGCGAGAGCGCCGACCAGACGGCCGCGAGCGGGACGGTCGCGGCCGCGATCCAGCCGAGGCCGAGGCCGAGCGCCCCGAATGCCGCGTCGATGCCGGCACCCGAGACATCGCCAGCGCGGTAGAGGAAGACGTCCACGATCGGCTTGGCCTTGTACTTCTCCACGGGGGTGATGACGCTGTAGAGCGTCTCGCGCGCAGGCCGCGAAACGGCGTAGCGCGTGGCGCGCTGGAGCGCCTGGAAAATGGCCATGACCCCATAGACCGTCCAAACCGAGAGCGCCGCAAAGCCGGCCATGGTAACGAGCGGGAGGATGCAGAGCGTCCATCCCACCCCGAGCTTCTTGATGAGGCGGGTCGTGATGAACATCTGCGTCAGGAGTGTCGCGACCTGGGCCGCCATGTCGAAGCCGCCGAAGCTCTGGACCCTCCGGCTGAACGTGTCCGTCTCCGCGAGCACAAT
>Ga0307424_1000232_pt1 | contig 29060 bp, 26 predicted proteins | sample SalMarWE160320MG_FD_202157 | JGI IMG/M metagenome (GOLD analysis project Ga0307424, IMG submission 202157) | Salt marsh sediment microbial communities from the Plum Island Ecosystem LTER, Massachusetts, United States - WE1603-20 | ecosystem: Environmental > Aquatic > Marine > Intertidal zone >... | reverse complement strand
AGGAGGCTTCTCCCTCGCCCATACAGAGATAATCGATATCCTTGAACTGATCTAAAAGCACGGAACCGATTGCAGAAACGTGAACCCCGCCAAAAATGGTTTTGATTTGGGGGAGGGCAGTCTTGACCCGGGCTGCAAGATCGTATCCGTCTAAGAAACCGGAGGTGGTGGCAGAAAAACCTACCAGATGAGGGTTGTAACCAAGGATAATTTCGGCATTCATCTCATTACTGCCCGGCGCCTTGGGTCCTAAGCAGTCATGGACAAACACCTCATGCCCCTCACGTTCAAGATAGGCGGCAATGGAGAGAAGGCCGAGAGGGGCCATCCGGTTCACAGTTGCCGTCACATCTTTTTTGCCTGGCACCCAGTTTGATCCGGCCGGATGTACAAGTACAATTCGCATATGAGATTACCGGTAATGTGCGTTAGAACCTTGTGTGTAAATGTGTGCTCAAAATGCGCAGAAATTTGTTCACCACTCTTATAGTCCTGCCGGAAGAGGTTGTAAACCATTTTTGAGCTATGGCACAGGGCATTGAACTTTTCGATCCCTTATCCCTGAATCACCTTTTAAAACCCGAGCTTTCAGTATCTAATCTTCCTTGCCCGCACTCGAGTTAGGTAAAAGACTGGCAAATCAGCAGACGGATGAATCAGGGCCGGGACATAATCACCGCGCCTTTACAGAAGAACAGACGAGGTGGCTGGAGCTGATCAGGAGGCACCTAACCAAGACCCTGTTCATTGAAAAGGATGATGTGGATTCCATCTTTACACGGGAAGGCGGATCATGGGCTGAGCTGAACAAGGTTTTTGGGGGTGAATTAGAAGTTATCATTCACGAAATCAACGAAGCCATCGCGGCTTGAGTTTTGGCAGCCCCAATGGAACATTTTTTCATTCCACGGGGTAAAGATTTACAGGATAGACTGAATGTGAAATATAGATAGAAGAAATCCGATGACATTGTCCATCTTGCGAACAAAACATCAACAGGGGATGGGCAACAGCCCGTACACAGTTGACATCAACGCAATAAGCATTACCGATTTTTAGGCCGTGTGACTATTTGCATCCAATTCGTTACGATAGTGAAATGTGTAGGCCTGGCACCCATGTCTTCCGCAATGTGATGGAAAGAACGGCTATTCTTCTCTCCGGATCGCCCTCGAGTTCGGGTATTATGACCCCAAAGGCGAGTGCCACTTCCGATACCGGACCTTTTTCGGACAAGCCATCCTTGGATGAAATCCAACGCCGTTACATCCAATATATTCTGGATGGTACCAATGGAAAACTGAGTGGACCCGGCGGCGCCTGCAAGGTGCTGGGCATGAAACGCTCAAGCCTCTATAATAGAATGAAAAACTGGGAATGCGATAGATCATACAGTTTCATTGGAATAACAAGGTTTCTCCGTCCTTCGGGATGACCAAACGGGAAGCCGGGATCTGAGCTTTTTCTGCCATTTCACGGAGGTTATCCCTGGAAACAGTGCAGTGATCCAATGATTCCAGATGTATTGCAACAACAGTCGCACTGGAAGATGCTTTGGTCATCGTGATAGTCTGTTCTCCATCCATGATGATGGGGTCATGACCGGGAATTGTAGCCCCGCCCGAATGGGTAATGATAATTTCGGGATTGTACTGCTTTATGGCTTTTTCCACATCCTCGCACCAGATGCTGTCTCCTACCCAATAAACCGTCGGTTCACCCTCAGCCTGGAGCACAAAACCCGATACATTTCCCATCCTTTCAAGAATTTTTCCACTACCATGCTTTCCACCCGTGCGACTGATGGTAATCTTCTCCCACAAACTGGCTGTTTCAACAGGGGTAACGTTTTGAAATCCGGCTTCCTCAAGTTGAGCGTTATCTCCCGGTTGACAAAAGACAGGCAACCCCTTCGGAATAATCTTACCGGCAACCGGGTCAAAATGATCCGGGTGGGTGTGGGTGACCAGAACGCTCTCTATTCCCTTTAAGATCTCCTCATTCGTTAACGGTAATTCCATGGTTGGGTTCCGGGCCTTACCTGCAAAGGGATTAAATTCATCTTTGGGTGATAACATTGGATCCGTGAGAAAGATTTTGCCGGCATATGTAATTTTCATTGTGGCATTTCTGATCAGTTGAATTTCCATTTGTTCTCCTCTTATCAAACGTTGTTTTTAAGATTTTGCAGACGGTTTACGGGACCATATTTGAACTATATAAAATGCAATCGGTATTGTGAAGGTGTCACACCAAACTGCCGCAAAAAGGAGCGCCTCAGTCGTTCTTCACGGCCGAAACCACTGACTTCAGCGATCCTGTCGAGAGATTCATTTCCGGCAATCATAATTTCCCGGGCCCTGTCAAGGCGCAACGTTTCCAGATATTTATTGGGGGATAATCCGGTTTCTGATTTGAATACGCGGGCGAAATTTCTCTGGCTCATGGCTGAATAGTCGGCCATCTGCTCAACTGAAATCGACGCCTTCAAATTACTGATAAGCCAGTTGTGAAGATCTGAAAAACGTTGACCGGCTGCCTGCTGGGCCTTTAAAGGTGCACTGAACTGAGATTGAAACCCGGGTCGTCGAAAATACAAAACCAATCGCCTGGAGACTTCAATGGCAGTGGACAAACCCAGATCTTCTTCCACAATTGCCAGGGCAAGGTCTATTCCTGCTGTAACACCAGCGCTGGTGTAAACATTCCCATCCTGGACAAATATGGCATCGGGGTTTACCCGCACTTCAGGGTGTTTCCTTGACAGCTCATCAGCAAAATACCAATGTGTTGCAGCCTCTTTGCCGTCTAAAAGGCCCGCTGCAGCTAAGATAAAAGCGCCCTTGCAAACTGAAATGATTCGTTTGACCTGTTTGGCTCTTTTGCGAATATAGGCCATAAAAGCGGGATTTTCGATAACACTTTCCACATCAATGCCTCCTGGAACCAGCAGCGTATCTGCAGGAGATTGTTCCTTAAAGGTGGCATTCGCTACAATTTCAGGTCCGGAACCCAGCCGGACAGTCCCTTTTTTGGCTGCAGCAAACCTGGAACGATAACCACGGCTTTTTTTTTGATCTGCTTTCAATGCCCCTGTTGCGGTGTTAAAAACCTCCAGGGGCCCGAAGATATCCAGTCCTAATGCGCTGGGATAGAGAGAAAATTCAATCGTGTGACTCATGCCAATCTCCAATAAAGTGATGTGTCATGATTGTAATATAGGGAATAATTGATATGGCTGCAATGACAAAAATAACGCAAATTCTGCCAAATTGAAGATTGATTCTCCTGCCAGAGGTGTTACGCATTTTAAGATTATGCTGTTTTTATCGTGGATTGGTAGTTCGTGATGTGCAGAAGGAATTCGCTTTTCTGATGTCGACTTCTGCCTGCTTTGACAATGCGTAATCGTCTTTTGGATCACTTTCAGCTATATGACCTCACCGCCTTGAAATCAGTTCAATCATAACCTAATCACTCAGTATTTGAATGGATTATTGGTATTATAACAGGCTGACTATTGTAAAAGCAGGGGTTGCGATAGACCGGTTTAGAGGACGTTGTCGACCGCCGATGCCAGCGGGATAAGGGATGTCCATAAAATTATAAATTTCTTTTGAATGAAATGTTAAATTGGGTCTGGCCGAGCCAACTGCTTGATGATACGGATATAACAGCTATTTTTTTGAGAGTCCCTTACTCTCCTTCCTGATGAGACGGTAGGTCTCTTCATATATTCGCTCACGCGGCCCGATTGCAATAATCTGAATCTCTCTTGGCTCGGCTATTTGATAAACGATTCTGAACCTGCTAACCCGGAAGCTTCTCAGCCCTTCTAATTCTTCTTTCAGAGGCTTCCCGGAGTCGGGTTCCATGGCAATATTCTTGAGCGAGCCTTTGATCTTCCTCTTTATTTCAGGGTGGAGGCCCCGAATAAATTCGGCCAGGTGATCGGGTACTCTAAGCTTATACATAGGCATCCTGCCTATTCCTTGAAAAGTTCTTCAAGGGTGTAGAGTTTTGCCTTGTTTTGCTTTAACGTTCTGATACCCTTCTTGATTTCTTTTAGAAAACCAGGATCGGAACGGATGAAAAGGGTCTCATTCCAACCCTCAAATTCATCCGGGCTAACAAGGACCGCGGCGGGACGACCGTTCTTTGTAATAACGATCTCCTCATCCGTAGTACTGACCTTATCTATAAGCCGACTAAGTTTAATCTTTGCCTCGGAAAGGGATAATGTCTCCATTTTTCGGACCTCCATTTTGGTCGACTAGAATTCAGATCATTTTAACCCCTCATATTCTTACTGTCAAGCCGGATCGAAAAAGATAGTAGTAATTGGTGCCGCTCCTGATTAATGCGTTAAGCCCATCAAATCTCTGTCGTTTTTCCCGGCTTCACGTATCCTCTAAGGTTTTCCGGAACATCCCAGAATTACACTCCAGAACCGCAGTCAGTTAGCCTAGAGACTTTTCAGGTCCATGATCCTTAACCAGTCTTGATTGCTGAGGGACTTCCGGGTTCAGGGCCTCGAAACTTCACCCATAAGACGAATGACATCCTTCCGTTCTTTGTCACCCAGAATGTCATTCCCTCTGTTCCACCCGAAGCGAATGCATTGCCAAAGGCTCAAGAATACCCTGTTGACTATGCCGATTCCCAAATTGTCGGATCCGATAACTGGCTAAATGCCGAAGATCACGTCTTCAGCGTGATGGCCCCCCCCAGTATCTCTCCCGGGCATAGGTTTTACGAGCCGAAGGCCGCTTCGCTCCGACAATCGTCAATATTCAATATTAAATTTTTTTAAGCATTACCAACTTGTAATGTTCCGGAAAGGTTGTTGCAAGATTTGAATGTTATTTTCCCTTCAACTTCAGCGGGAAAGGCCTTTTTTTGGCCACCCACTCATAATGAGACATTTAAAGAAAGGAGAGATCATGGACATTCAAACATCAGAACAGTTTCAGGAGGGAGGATTGGGGACGTATCAGCCCCCGTCAAATACAACCGGGACCAACCCAAGACCTGCGCCCCAGTTTACCAGTATCCAGACGATTAGTGATTCCGTGCAGAAGGCCTCAGCATGGGTGAGGCCCTTGGAGCAGGAGATGGGACGTGTGATCGTCGGGCAGAAACATCTTATTGACCGTCTCCTCGTAGGACTCATCTCCAATGGCCATATCCTTCTTGAGGGTGTGCCTGGTTTAGCCAAAACATTAGCCCTTAGGACATTGGCTTCAGCGATTCAGACCGGATTCAGGAGGATTCAATTCACACCGGATATGTTGCCGGCGGATATTATCGGCACTGAGATCTATAACCCGAAGGATGTCTCCTTTGTAGTCAAACACGGGCCTGTATTTAGCAACCTTGTTTTGGCAGACGAGATCAACCGGGCGCCTGCAAAGGTCCAGAGCGCCTTACTTGAGGCAATGCAGGAGAGACAAGTCACGATCGGAGAAAAGAGCTATGCACTCCCCGATCCATTCTTAGTCATGGCCACGCAAAACCCGATTGAGCAGGAGGGCACCTACCCTCTGCCCGAGGCACAGGTAGACCGTTTTATGTTGAAGGTGATCATTACCTACCCCTCGGTCTCTGAAGAACGGATTATTTTGGACGTAGTTGAAACCATAGACCAATCCATTCAGGTGAATCAAGTCGTTCAGGTAGATGACATCATCAGGGCGCGCCAAGTGGTAAACACCATCTATATGGACGAAAAAGTCAAGGAGTATATCGTTAGTCTGGTGTATGCAACGCGCGATCCCGAGACCTATGGGCTTGACCTGAAGCCGTACATCCGGAACGGAGCTTCACCCAGGGCAACCATCAACCTCAAGACAGCGAGTAAATCTCTGGCATTCCTTCAGGGCCGCGGATATGTCACCCCGGAAGATGTCAAGTCGATTGCCATGGACGTGCTCAGGCATCGTGTCAGCATCACCTATGAGGCAGAGGCAGAGGCACTAACAAGCGATGACATTGTCCAGAAAGTCCTGGATACCATTCCAGTACCCTAAGAGAGACCTTTGAACTCTGTCGAAGATCCCGATAGGCGGGATGAGCCTGACGCCGAAATTTGGCAGATAAGCACAGACCTCGAAAGGGGGCGTTTTTCAAAGGTCTCTAACTGTTTCAGAAAGGAAAAGAGCATGGACACCCACATAAGCAGCGAGATTCTCAAAAAAGTCCGTCAGGTTGAGATAAAGACAAACCGCCTGGTAGATGACACCCTTGCAGGACATTACCATTCTGTCTTCAAGGGGCGCGGCATGGACTTCGATGAGGTAAGGGAATACGTTCCAGGCGATGATGTGCGGTCTATCGACTGGAACGTAACCGCACGTACAGGACGAACCTATGTAAAGAAATTCACAGAGGAACGAGAGCTGACCATTATGCTCATCATCGACGTCAGCGCCTCGGGTGAATTTGGCTCCGCCACCCAGAGCAAACGGGAGATGATGGCTGAATTGGGAAGCGTACTCGCATTCTCAGCGGTTCGCAATAACGATAAGGTGGGATTGATCTTGTTCTCTGATGAGACCGAGCTATACATCCCCCCTGGCAAGGGGCGGACCCATATCCTTCGGGTAATCAGGGAGATCCTCTTTTTCCAGCCCGAAGGTACACGCACAGACATAGCGGCGGCCATGGATTTTACAAATCAGGTGATTAAGAGGCGGGCAGTGGCTTTTCTCATATCTGATTTCTGTCTCCCAGGGGACTTTGAAGATTCCCTTCAAGGCCTCAGACCAAAACTGCAGATAACAAATAAACACCATGATCTCGTAGCAGTATCAATAAATGATCCACGGGAAAGGGAACTGCCTGATATAGGGCTCTTGACCATTGAAGATTCCGAGACAGGCGAGCAGGTTGAGTTGGATACTGATAGGGCCGAAATCAGAAACGGCTTTACCGCATTAGCCGATGAACGGCGTAGCGAGCTAAGGCGATCGATCCGATCATCGGGAGTAGACCTGTTAGAACTCTCCACTGATAAGGCCTATCTACCTGAATTGCTCAATTTTTTCAGTTCGAGAGAAAGGAGAAGACATTGATGAGACGCGATATCCAAGCCGGTATTGCCCTGATGGGCCTAATCCTTTTCATGGCCGGAGGTATCTCCTTGGCAGCAAATGGTCCTGGAGCAATCTCCGGCAATATGCCCAACCTTGTAATGCCGCAGCCGACAAAATCACAGCCCGGGCAGTTGCAACTCTCGCATCCAACTGCAGCCCCACCACCCATAGCTGATGATATCCGCGACATACGGGGGCCCTTACACATACCTGATCCCCTTGTCTGGCTCTATTTAGCCGTAGGGGGTTGCCTTTTTTTGGTTGCTGCGGCAGCAGCGTGGAGATGGCTTCGCAGGCGAAAGGTCTTGCGGGCAAAACTTGCATTTGAGATTGCATTTGAGCAATTAGAGCGGGCAAAGGCCCTGATGAAGCCTGAAACGGGAGATGAATTCTCAGTGGCGGTCTCTAATGCAATCCGTACCTATATTGAAAGCCGTTTTGATCTGTGGGTTACCCGTCACACAACAGAAGAATTTATGACCCGGATCGCGGCCGAACCTTCCGGAGACTTAGGCGAGTATGCTGATCTTTTGCATCATTTTTTAGAGCACTGCGACTTGGCCAAATTCGCGCGATACATGCTTACTTTGGACCAGATGAAGAAAATGCACCAGAGCGCCTGGGACTTTGTCGATAAGACAAGGCCCCGTGCGGAAGAAAAGAGCGCTGACCAGAAGTTAGAAAGGAGCGGGGAAGGCATCACAACTCAATCTAAATTGTTAGCTCTGTTAAGTTCCCTGCGGGCAAAGGGGCTGAGTCTAATTCCCAAAAAAACGATTGCCTCTGTTGGTCTGAATAACAGCAGCGCCGCCGTGGCAGGAGGTAGATAATGTTCTATTTTAACCATCCCGAAATTCTGTGGCTGCTCCTGTTGATCCCTCCTCTCGCTTTTCTGAAGGGGAGGAAGGGTATGGCCACGGCAGTACGTTACTCCACGGCCCAGACCGCTAAGGCCTTAGCCGGAGCGCGTAAATCAAAGGCCGGGAAATGCCTGGCTACACTGCGAATGCTGGCCTTAGGTCTACTGATCATCGCCTTGGCCCGGCCACAGATCGTGCACGGGACATCCGAGGTCGAAGCCAGCGGGATCGACATTCTCTTAGGGGTTGACGTCTCCGGTTCCATGGAGGCCCTGGACTTTACCATAAAAGGAAAACCTGCAAACAGGATCGACGTGGTCAAGAAGGTTGTCTCGAAATTCATCGACGAACGTCCCAACGATCGGATCGGTTTAGTTGCATTTGCTGGCCGGCCCTATATGGTTAGCCCCTTGACTCTGGACCACGATTGGCTCCAACAGAGGCTGGAAACCGTTAAGACAGGTATGGTGGAAGACGGGACTGCAATCGGTTCTGCCATAGCCTCAGGAGTCAACCGGCTGAGGGACCAGAAGGCCAAATCAAAAATCGTCATTCTCTTGACAGACGGGATGAACAACGCGGGGAAGATTTCGCCCCTGACCGCTGCAGAGGCAGCGGAGGCATTGGGGATAAGGGTCTATACCATAGGCGCCGGCTCCCGCGGTGAGGTGCCGGTCCCTGTAACTGACCGTCTCGGCAACCGAAGACTGGTCAGGGCCAAGGTTGATATTGACGAAGATACCCTGGAAAAGGTTGCCCGGATGACAAACGCCCACTATTTTCGTGCCACAGACACTGACTCGCTCAATAAAATCTATGGCGAAATCAACAAATTGGAAAAAACCACGCGAAAAATAAAGAAATTCGAACATAGAAACGAGATATTTCTATGGGCCGCATTGCCTGCCTTGCTCTTATTAGCATTTGAGTTGATCTTAGGGCAGACACGATTTCGCAGATTACCGTAAGGCTATCATTTTGACAGGACTAATCGGGCAGATCGGCTCCAAGCAAGCTTTCAGCAAGAGATTTTATCAATCCTGTAATCCTGTCAGAAAATTTTAAAATAGAAAGGATAAAAAATGCAATTCGCACATTCAATCTATTTGATCGTAGGATTGGCCGCCTGCACGATCTTGGGCTTTGGGTTTTACCATTTTCAAAAAAAAGGTCAGACCGCATTGCAGAGATTTGCAGCCGGGCATCTCTTGGAGAAGCTCACGGAAGGCGTATCCCCCGGCCGAAGGATGACCAGGCGGATCATGCTCATCATAGCGGTTGCTTCCATTTTTTTCGCCCTGGCCCGGCCGCAGGTGGGCTTTCAGTGGAAAGAGGTCAAGCGGAAGGGGATAGACATCCTCATGGCCGTGGACACATCAAAAAGTATGTTGGCCAATGATGTCAATCCGAACAGGTTGGAGCGTAGCAAGTTAGGCATCATGGACTTTGTTTCCAAACTTGAGGGGGACCGTGTTGGTCTTGTCCCTTTTGCGGGAACCGCCTTTCTGATGTGTCCCCTGACCTTGGATTACGATGCCTTCAGACAATCGCTCAATGCCTTGGATACGGGCATCATACCCCAAGGGGGGACTGACATAGCCAGTGCGATCCGTGAAGCGGAATCAGCCTTTTCAAACGATGCCAATCACAAGATATTGATCCTCGTTACGGATGGTGAAGACCTTGAAGGTGAGGCCTTGAACGCTGCTAAGGAAGCCGCTCAAAAAGGGCTAACCATATACACAGTCGGTGTGGGCACACCGTCCGGGGAACTCATCCCTCTCAAAAGGAGAGGAAAAGGCTCTTTTGTAAAAGATGACCAGGGGCAGCTTATAAAGTCACGTTTAGATGAAAAGATGCTTTGGAATATAGCAGCGGCCACAGGCGGCCAATATGAACTCCTGGGCCAGCAGGCCGAAGGCCTGGATGCCATTTATAAACAGAAGCTCAGCCTCGTACCAAAGCATGAATTATCAGAGCGGATGCAAAGAGTACCTGTTGATCGTTTTGAATGGCCCCTCCTCTTGGCTTTCATTCTTCTTGTGATTGAATTTGCAGTCTCAGACCGCAGGCCGCGGCGCAAAAGAGGCCCCGTGATAAGGACTTCTGACAGACGCCTCCTGAAGGGCGCAAAAGGAGTTCAGGCGGTCTCTCTTGCTCTCATACTATTGGCCTTCCTGGTCGTATCTCAAAAAAGCTATGCCTCTCCGCAGAGCGCGGAAAAGGCCTACAACAGGGGAGAGTATTCTCTCGCTGCAAAGGAGTACAAGGCAGCGGCAAAGAAAGCCCCTGACAAGGCTCAGTTGCAATTCAACCTCGGAGCGGCAGCATATAAAGAGAAAAAATATAAGGAGGCATTAGCCGCCTTTCAGACTGCAATAAAGGTCCGGGAGGTTCCCCTTCAAAACAAGGCCTATTACAACATGGGTAACACACTCTACAGGCAGGGAGAAGAGACAGAAAAATCCAAACCCCAGAATTCCATCAAACACTGGGAAAAATCGATCAAGGCCTATGAAGGGGCACTCAAACTCGACCCGGATGATAAGGACGCGCACTTCAATCAGGAATTCGTGAAGAAGAAGTTAGAAGCCCTCAAGAAGAAACAAAAACAAAATAAAAAGCAAAACAATCAAAGTTGTAAGGCCAACAACAAAAAGAAGGACAAGAACCAGGATAAGAATAAAGGGCAGAATAAAACCCAGGGAGAACAAAAAAAGGATCAGCAAAAGAATAAAAACCAGGAAAAAGCAAAATCAAGACCTGATAAGAAGGGACAAGAAAAAGGCGATAAGGACACTGCTCAGGCAAAAGCCAAAGAGAACAAGAAAAACAAACAGGATCGTTCTACCGCAGGGTCTGCGGCCGGACAAACAAAGCAGGCGAAATCAAAGGAGAAGGCAGAGAAATCAACTGCTAAAAGGGCCGAGAGGCGTCGAAGGCCTGGCCAGATGACAGAGGAACAGGCACGAAATCTCCTTAATTCCCTCAAGGGAGAAGAAAAAGCAACCCCCATGGTTGCCGGAAACAGGGGCAAGGGAAAGGGCCGTCAGGATAAGAAAAGGAGGGACTGGTGATGAAAAGCCTTGAGGGCAACCTAATTAAGACCTTTGCATGGAATAGGGTCATGATTGCAGGAACATGTTGCCTGGTCGTGGCCTGCGCTTTGACACTTTTTGTTAGAGGCGCCCAGGGTAGAGGTCCAGGTGGAAATATCTCTGCCCGTATAGAGCCGCAGCAGATCGCACTTGGAGAGGCTGCGATCTTAGCCGTTTATATCTCGGGCGAGCAAACCGGGCCTCCCTCTATCTCTCAGGTTGATGGGCTTCGGATTTTCCCTATGGGACAGAGCAGCCAGTATCAATCTATCAACGGCAAGGTATCTTCCACCGTATCATATCTGTATCAGGTGCAGGCCGAAGATTCAGGTCATTATACTATACCTTCGGTCAGGGCAAATATAGACGGTCAGATCAAAAAAACCGAACCGATCAGCCTCCGGGTATCGGGACCAGGACACAGCAGAGGTTTCAGCTCAGCACCCCTGCCGGCTCCTGCCCCTAATGTTGCCAAACAGTCCGGGACTTCAAGCTTTAGGCCGGGCGAAGAGGACCAGGTTGTATTTCTCCGGGTCAGGCCATCCAAATACCGGTCCTACGTGGGCGAATTGGTGCCAATAGAGATCAAGGCATTTTTTCGTCAGGGACTTCAGGCGACCTTGAACTCATTTCCCGTACTCAATAATAACGCCTTTGCCTGTGAGGGGTTGAGCCGAAAACCGACGCAAACCGAAGAAATCATTGATGGTGTGCCCTATATTGTGCTGACCTGGAATACGGCCATGTCGGCAGTAAAGGAAGGCGAATACCCTGTTTCAGTGGATTTAGACGCAACACTGATCATTCCCCAGAGGTCCCGCCGACGGCACTCGGCCTTTGGCAGCAGTATGTTCGATGATGCTTTTTTCAATAATTTCTTCAACACCACGAGAGAGGAAGCTGTCAAACTAACCAGCAGTCGGCAAAAAATGCGGGTATTGCCCCTGCCAAGAGCGGGGAGACCGAAGAATTTCAGTGGGGCAGTGGGCAGGTTCAAGCTTTGGGCAAGCGCGAGTCTTAAAAGCTGTATGGTCGGAGACCCGATCACATTAAAGATGACAGTAAAGGGTGAAGGCAATTTTGACAGGGTGTCAAGCCCCCTGCTTACATCTCCCAAGGGATGGAAGACCTACACCCCGACCGCCTCCTTCACACCTGCCGACAGTTCCAGCTACAAGGGAAACAAGCGATTTGAACAGGCCATTATTCCGCTCGAACCATCCATTGATAAGATCCCGCCGGTGGAATTCAGCTATTTTAATGCAAGCTCTGAGAAGTATATTACGCTGCGAACAAAACCGATCAAAATAAAGATTAAACCTGACTCCCTTCAGGTCCGGAAATCACCGCCCAATGGTGTTAGTCTGCAAGCATCCCTTACCGGGACATCAGATTTTTCCGGTTCGATTAATACGTCCTCGGACCTGGCGCCGATTCACGTGGGCTTAGGCCCGGTTGTGACTAATCTGAAGCCTGTTCTTGCCAACCCCTGGTTCATCGGGGCACAGGGCATACCGTTAAGCTTTCTCTTTGCAGGCCTTCTCTTGGGCAGGCGGAACCGAAGGCTGTCCAATAACCCCGCTCTTATGAATAAGAAGTACGTTAAGCAGAAGGTCGGCAAATCAATCAAGGAAATGGACAGGGCCATAGCCGGGCACGATGTTCCCGGGTTCTTCTATGCATGCAGGACCGCGGCCCAGGAGCGATTAGGGGAGGTTTGGTGTCAAGCGCCGGAGAGCATTACCCTTGTGGAGGTAAAGGAACGCTTGGCCGAAAAGGCCGCTGGCATACGGCACGTCTTTGAGCACGCCGATGCAGTCGCCTACTCCGGGCAAACCTTCAGCCAGGAGGAATTAAAACAGTGCAGGGACTTAGTGATAAAGGAGTTGAAAAATTTGGAGAATTGAGCCACAGACGAACCCCGGTACGATCTTCCGGACCTACGGGGCACCGCGTTGCGGCATCTTCGACAGGCACAGACGGACACGGACATATAATATCAGATGAGGAATAAATAGTCTGCGTAATGTATAGCTTAAGCTTAAGAAATTTACGCTTTGCTTAAACGTAAACGGGTTTTAATAGATAATCATCGATCCTAACGGGGGCTAAGGAAATGAATCTAACTAATGTGAAAAACATCACGATTTTGAGTTTTCTTATTGTCACGGGGATGGTTGCCCTTTTGAGCTGCGTTTCCTTCACGAGCGCCTTAGCCGGGCAAGGTTACGACCAATTTGCCCTTGGTAATGAGGCTTATGCAGAAGGGAAGTATGACGAGGCCCTCTCCTATTATAAGGGGGTGCTGAAACAGGAAGGGTATTCCGCCGCACTCCTCTACAACATGGCAAACGCCTATTATCAAAAGAAGGACGTCGGACAGGCTATTCTGCACTATGAACGGGCCCTCTATCTCGACCCCGGGAACACCGACATTCAGGCTAACCTCGGCCTGGCCCGCCGGAATTCCGGGCTTGTTTCAGGGCCGACGCCTGATTGGCAGCGGTTTTTTGACCTGCTCAACTTGAACCGGTGGGCCATACTCGCAAGTGGGGCCTTTGGCGTATTCTCTTTGCTCTACCTTTTAAGAGGAATTCGTCCCGGAATCCTCAAGAGAGCCTTCTTCAAGGCCCTCACCGTTGTCTGCCTTCTCTGCTTTATGGCTGGAGGAACCGGTGCGGCCATGCATTACAAAAACATAAACCGAGGAGTGGTCATTAAGGATAATGCCCACCTCCTTGTCTCTCCCTTTGATTCAGCATCCAGTTCAGCATCTATAAAGGATGGAAAGATTGTGCGGATAGCAAAGACTTACAGGGGCTATCTGCTTGTGGAAGGGGTTAATGGCAAATCAGGATGGATAGAAAGGAGCGCTGTAGAGCCGGTTGTCCCTTTTGGGGAACGAAGTTAATGTCTAAACGAAATAGCTTCCCTATTTCATCATCTTAATCATAATCGTAATCTTACTCAAAACGGTTATGATTAAGATTACGATTAATGAGTATGAATCCAAAAACAAACAATCCCGCCTCAGGTGGGACTAAAGAAAGGAGAAATGCAATGAAATCAAGAGAAATATTTAAAAGGTTCTTAACGGGAAAGATTGCTGTGACACTCATTATTTTGGTAGCCGGATTTTTTGCCATCTCAACCCTTTACTCGGTTCCGCCCAGCGAGGCAACGTCAAAGGAACTTCGGGCCGCACCGGCGAACTTTACCGATCTGGCTGAAAAAAACAGCCCGGCCGTGGTCAACATAAGGGCGGAGAGGAATGGAAAGGGAGGCCCGAGCATACATCGCCAATTCAGAAGAGGCCCTTTTCAGAAAGATGACCCTTTCCACGATTTCTTCGAGAAATTCTTTGGCGGACGGCCGCAAAAGGAATTCAAGCAGAGGAGTCTTGGTTCCGGATTTATTATTAACGAAGATGGTTATATCGTAACGAACAATCATGTTGTGCAGGGCGCAGACAAGATCAAGGTAATCCTGAAGGACGGACGGGAATTTGATGCTGAAATCAAGGGCCGTGACCCCAACACAGACCTGGCGCTCGTCAAGATAGACTCGGATAAAGATCTCCCAACGATCGAGTTAGGGGACTCTGATCTCCTTAAGGTCGGTGAGTGGGTCTTGGCCATCGGTAACCCCTTTGGCTTGGGGCACACCGTTACAGCAGGGATCATCAGCGCCAAGGGGCGTGTCATCGGTTCAGGTCCATACGATGACTTCATCCAGACCGATGCCTCGATCAACCCGGGGAACAGCGGGGGGCCCCTTATCAGCATGGAGGGGAAGGTGGTAGGCATTAATACTGCTATCATTGCCGGGGGACATGGAATCGGATTTGCCATCCCTGTCAACCTGGCTAAGGGGATTATTAAGCAGCTAAAGACCAAGGGCGAAGTTACCCGCGGCTGGTTAGGAGTAGGAATCCAGGATCTGACGAAAGAACTGAAAGAATACTACGGGATGAAGGATGGGGAAGGTGTTTTGGTTACCCAGGTCTTTCCTGATGACCCGGCGGCAAAGGCAGGTATGGAGCCCAAAGATATCATTTTGGAGGTCAATGGGCATAAGGTTAAAACCAGCAGGGAACTCAGCCGGATGATTGCGGAGGCCAGTGTAGGACAAAAGATGGACATTGTCGTATTGCGAAAGGGGAGCAGAAAGGAATTTAACATCCAACTCTCGAAAAGAAAGGATACGGAAATTGCCTCTCAAAACGATGAATTCCGCAAGGAAAACGAATTCGGCCTTGCCGTCTCCAATCTGACACCTGAAATCGCCCGGCAGTTCAATTTAAAGGATACCGAAGGGGTTGTTGTGGTTGAGGTTGAACCGGACAGCAAAGGTGACAAGGCCGGCATACTCACCGGCGATATCATCAAAGAGATCAATCACGAAGACGTAGGTGATGTGGATGAGTACTTAAAGGAAATCGGAAAAGTCAAGTCCGGTGAAACCGTTTACATATACATCCTCAGACCCAATAGGGGCTTTATAGCAATAAAACTAATCAAATAAACCCTATAGTTAGAGTAAAAAACCGGCGCAGGACACCTCAGGCAGAATCTTTACCCCAATCCCCCTGTGTCCTGCGCCTAATCGCCCCAAGTTCCTCAGTTTCACCGCCAGTCAACCGACTTCCTCCAGACATGATTGGGCAGAGCCTCTTGTGTGGTCCTTTCTGGTTTTGGGCTACAGGGTCGTGTTGGGTGGTTGGAGATGGCTCTGCAGGGGGATTTTCGCTGGAAAGGGGATAGGCCATTGCCCGTGAGAACGAATACTCTTTGATCGAACAGCTCCCTATTTTACTACCGGAGTCTCCATGGCTAAAATTCTCGACAAGATACACCTTTTATTCTTCAAGATTGCCAATCTCAACAATAATTATCCTATTGGTTGATGTGGATGGCCGGCCACACCCTGCGCTCTGCACATGCCCGGCTGAGAAGCAGATCCATGTTTCCCGTACCTTTAAACTCCTGGAAGATGATGTCATCCATCCGACTGCCGCGTTCCGGGTTTGGGTGTCCATTTTTATTTTATTGCATAATCTGCAAAATGCATTATATTTATAAATCATACATTAAGTTAAGTAGAAGCGAATTTCCCTTCAGGTTGTCCTCGTTAACCTCGTTGATTGCCAAACATCGTTCGTTGCCAACGAAGTTTCTACTGATCACTTAGGCCCTCGGCAAGAAATAATTGCGCAAGATTGCGCCGGATTTTGGTTCGCCCGTTTTATTTAAGATCAGGCAAGGCACATCCGCCGGGGCATATCAGGATATGTGCCTGTGGATGTAACGCCGTAGACGGGCCAGGTAAGCGAAGACTCCGAAAGACAAGAAAGATGTGTAACTATTTCTTGCCGAGGCCCTAAACCGGAGAAACAGTATGAAGCTTTATGCCGGAAACCACTGCCACACCATCTTCAATTTTGGCATAAACAAGTCTGTGTAACGACAACCTGTTTTGTCTGGACACCCGGATTTCCAGCCGAGGTATCAAATGATGCCTCGGCTCTATAACAACGTGGTTCCCATGAGGAACCCACCACAAAGGAGTAGAATAAGATGGCTGAAGGTACAGTAAAGTGGTTTAGCGATTCAAAAGGTTTTGGTTTTATTGAACAGGATGAAGGCAAGGATGTATTTGTGCATCATTCCGCAATTCAGGCCGAGGGCTTCAAATCCCTGCAGGAAGGCGCACGGGTGACCTTCGATGTTGTGGACGGTCCCAAAGGTCCTGCGGCTGAAAATGTTGTCCAACACTAAGAACTGATTTCGATCATTGCATAGACCCCGCGCTCTGCGGGGTCTTTTTTTTACCGCAGTGTTTTTTACGCTGAACACGAAGCATTAATAAGGAGAGAGTCTTGGCCAAACCAAACTACTCATTTGAAAAGCGCAAGAAAGAATTGGCAAAGAAAAAGAAGAAAGAGGAAAAAAAGCAGCGCAAGCTGGAGAAACAGAATAACGCCGAAGGGGAAAAGGAAAACCCGCTTCTTCAGGAAGATTAACAGCTTTAAGCCCTGCTTTTTCTAACCGAAAATACGCTATGTCACCATGAGTCTCCTTGTGGCTTTTATTTTGAGGACACGACCATGATAACCGCATCCAATGTTGCTCTCGTCTGTGGCAAGAGGATCATCTTCCAGGACGTCAAAATAAAGTTCACTCCCGGCAACTGCTACGGCCTGATCGGGGCGAGATTACAAAGGGGCCGGGCCGGCGCATGATGGCTTTAAATAGTTTTCTTGTATTATAGGAGTGGCAGGGGGCAGTGTGAGAAATTGGCTTTAACATGCCCATATGTCTGGATTTTGCCCCCCCCCAACATACATTTAAGAGATAAGGACCAAATGAAACACTCTGCGTACAAGCCGCAGATGTTCCCGTTAGGTAGCGCCCGGACTATATCCGGGGTGATGGTGAGGATCTTCGTTTGCTGCACATATTTGTTGATGCTGATGCGTGCCCGGTCAAACAGGAGGTGTACCGCGTCGCAAGCCGATGTCGCCTTGATGTCACATTGGTGGCCAATTCTTGGATGAGAGTTCCGAATGAACGATGGATTGCACTCGAAGTTGTAGAGGACGGATTCGACGCGGCCGATGATTGGATTGTCGAACACGTTCAACCTCACGACATCGTAGTCACTGCTGACATCCCTCTTGCGAGCCGCTGCCTGAAGAAAGGTGCACGTGCAATCGGCCCAACCGGAAAACCGTTCACGGAAGACAACATCGGTCAGGCCGTTGCGACTCGGGACCTGTTGTCAGAACTTCGAGACGCAGGAGAAATCACGGGCGGGCCTCCGCCGCTAAAGAAGCCTGACCGATCACGTTTTCTTCAACAGCTCGACGAAGTGATTCAATCAATCCGTCGTAAGCATCCCCCCCATAAGTTAACATATGGTATGAGAGGATAGGATATGAAAGTCGCGACTGCTTTAAAATACAACTTTGAAACCGGTATATATAGACCGCCCAGTGAAGGCGGTAGCTACTCTCTGCTCATCAGGGTTACCCGCAATTGCCCCTGGAACAGGTGTGAGTTTTGCAGCATGTATAAAGGGGAGAAGTTCGAACTAAGAGCCCCGGAAGAGGTCAAGGCCGATATCGATTCAATTGCGGCTATCTGCAACGGTCTTAAATCCATTTCCCGTAATCTCGGGTACAACGGTGAGATGAACCGAAATGTGGCCATTGCCCTGCTCAAGAGAGAACCCGAACTCAATACCAGTCACGGTTTTTTAATGGTTTACGATTGGCTTTCATCCGGGGGGAAAACGGCCTTTCTGCAGGACGCAAACAGCCTGATTCTGCCTACGCAAAAGCTTGTAGATATATTGAAGCATTTACGAAAAACCTTTCCCTCTTTAAACAGGGTCACCTCTTACGCAAGGTCCAGAACACTGGCTCAGAGAAAACTTGAGGAATTGATGGCGATCCGAAAGGCCGGACTGGACAGGTTGCATGTGGGCCTGGAAACGGGCGATGATGTGCTGCTGAAATGGATAAAGAAGGGGGTTACCAGCGAAGGGCATATTAGTGGGGGCAGAAAGGCGATGGAGGCCGGATTTCAGTTATCCGAATACTGGATGCCTGGGTTGGGGGGAAAAGAGATGTGGGAAGGTCACGCCAAAAATACAGCCCGGGTAATAAGTGCAATAAACCCTGATTATATACGGTCGCGTCCCTTTTTCCCCCCACCCGGTTCCCCTCTTTTTGAGGCTAACAGCAGGGGAGAATTTCAGCAGTTGTCCCCCCGGGAACAGTTGACGGAACTAAAGGTAATGATTGAAGGCTTAAATGTTACCTCAAAGGTCTGCTTTGATCATGCCGGTAATTATTGGAGAGGGAAACAGGGAGGGCTTTTATTCTCGCAAAGCTATGAGGGCTACAAATTTCCGGAAGACAAAAACCGGGTTTTGCAATTGATCCAAGAGGGGATGGAAGTTTTGCAGCATACCCCGCATTTTCATCCATAGCCGGCCCGGTTCTGTTCATGCTTTTTTGGTAAGCTACCTAATTTCAGATATATACGGACTTGCACCGAAAACCTATGCGTCTAAGGGGTTTACTCTTGGCTCATCTTGCTGAATGTGATAGTGATGCCCCATGCCCCTGAGGCTGGAGGCTTGGGCTAGGTTGGCCCATGAATGGAAGATTGATATACTTGAAGAACTTTTTTTATGATATATTCTTAGAAGAGGTAAACGACAGAATTGATACTATGCTGAAGGGGCAATTGAAAGGCCGTAGTGTCGTTCATCTGGATTAGGCATAGGGCCTCGGACAAAAATATTCAGAGGATGGATCCCGCAACAGGAATAGAGGTGAAGAGATGGAGAAGATCTTTGACGGAAAAAGGACGGCAAGGCTGGGCACAGAAAAGAGGCCTGCGGCAGTTCATGTGCAAACCGAAGAGCGGTTGAAGGAGGTCTCCTCTATATTTGAGGAAAACGGCTGGAAATTTGTTGCGGGCCTGGAGCCGGACGAGCCTGAGGATATCTCCGATCTGGAACTATTGTTGAATACCCCAAAGCCGGCGAAGGTGGAAAAGAAGATCGGACGAAATGAACCATGCCCCTGCGGAAGCGGAAAGAAATATAAGAAGTGTTGCGGCAAGTAGAGAAGGGTAGGGGATTTTGAGGATGTCCATCAGCAAATAAATAACCGGAAATCATGACGACATTGGTTCACCGACGGGCAGGGGATCGAAAATTGAGAAAAAATATTGAGAAGCTGAGAGTCCAAGTGCACATGAGTCAATAGGAGAGTCGCCCCCTTTACTACCCTGCACCAGCCTCCCATCGGGATTAAGGCTGCATTAGCGTTTCAAATACTAATTAGGCGACAGCGCAGTGAGGAAACAAGGGGCATATGGTTTCGCCAAGCACCACAGGGCAAGCCAAATAGGTCCTCAGTACGCCGGTTATGGCTTGAGAGGGTTAACGCGCCTTTTGGCTCGGAGAGATGACCACATCGATTCGTCGATTGATCGCCCGTCCTTCTTCGGTTTCATTGGGTGCTAAAGGCCTCCTGGATCCGTAACCGTCGGCGATAATTCTCTCTTGAGGCAATGTTCCATTTGCCACAAAATATCCCCGAACCGCTTGGGCGCGGCGCTCGGACAATTCCTCATTCATCGCTTCCGAGCCCGTGCTGTCCGTATGCCCTTCAATGAAAACATTCGGCTCATCAAAGGCCAGGATGGCTCGCTGAACCTTCCTGAGCAAAGGGTAATTGCGAGGCATGATAATGTCTTTGCCGACAGGGAATTGAATGGCCTTTAAACGAATAAAAAGTCGATCCCCTTGCTTGTAGACCTCAGCCTCTGTCGGTTCGAACTCGGCCTGAATCTCATGGAATACTTGCTGGAAACGTCTTTCCGCCTCCAGGCGTCCTCTTGTATCTTTCTCTTCCCGTACCAAACGCTCCTCTGCATCTTGGAGTTCCCTCGCTCTTTCCTCCAATGAAGCAATCTGTTTCTGCATAGTTTCCATTTCGGCCTGCTGAATCGCCACCTTGTTAGTGATTAATTCATAACCATTTTGCAGTGCGCCAATAGAGTCTATAATTTTGTCCACCTGTGTATCAAAAGCCTCATCACGCCTGTCGGGTGCAGAAAGCTTTCTGGTGGTCCTGTAAAGGATTTTTTCCACCCAGAGGGTAATCTCTTCAAGTTCCATAGTTTGGAACTTCTGGCTCTGCTTCGTCACGTTCATCAGACGCCGGGCTTCGAAAAAGGCATCCCTGCCCCTCTTTTGCACGTTTTCTTTTTCAGATCGGTGTTCGGAGATATAGGCATCTGCTTCCTTCAATGTTTCTTGCGCCAGAGCCAGCGTCTTGGGAGCAATTTTTCTTGCCCCATCCTTCTCGGCTTGCTGGATCAACTTACCAGCCCCTTCCAAATTATGTTTCTTGATGGCCTGGAGCTCGAGTTGACGATAGGCTCGATTGACCTTTTCCTTATTTCTATTGGCCCAATCAAGGTTGTTGTCCTCAATGGCTCGCGTCATCTCCAAAAATTGTTTCTCCACTTCAATGTAATCCCCTCCGAAGTTTTCAGCGCCTGCTGCGCGAGCTTCATCACGGGATTTAATGACCTCGCGCAATGCGGTTTTTGACAATTGAGCCATCTTCTCAGCACGGAGAAGCTCGGCTCGTCCGTAAGAGACGTTGAGTAAAATCTCCGAAATATCGTCGCCAGCATTCAATCTTTTCCTGGCCTTCAAAAAGGACTCCTCAGACTTCGCAAACCAGCCAGGCGCCAAAATATCGACCTGATTGTCCCGCGCATTCTTCAGGTCATTGCCCAGTTGATTAACCAAGTCTATAGGATTTTCTGATTTCGAGATTGGTTCCACTTTGAGCTGTTTCCCCCCACAAGCAACCAAAAGCAACACCGTCGTAAAGAGAATTAATGCTGTCCCAACATTTTTCCTGTTGAATATCATTTGTTTCCCCTTCATTTTTGAGGTTTTGGACCATTGGAATCGGCCGTCAGCACTACTTTGGTGCTCCCGTTGTGTCCTTTTTTTACGATCTTGAATCCTGAGCGTGGTCTTAACCGTTTCAGGGTCCATCCAGCCTTTTCCGCATTGGTTGTAAATCTAATTATAAGCGTTTTGGATCCGCTTTTCAACACCTATAGTCCGGGAATCAAAATCACATACGCTGCTCCCATATTTGAAGGAGGAATCCAAGGACTAATTTGACTCTCACAGCTCAGGAAGATCCGAATCTGAAATCTTGGGGACGTCCAGAAAGCACCGGTTAAAACCGGTATGTAGTAGGAGGTGAGGCTTTAGTTAGAACCAAGTCCTCTACGGAGTAAGGAGTAGCGATTCCCGCCTGGTGTGTGGGCTGAGGGGTATCCATTTGTAATCAGATAACCCGTGTAACATATACGAATTACGTACTAAAAACGCTCATTTCAGAGATAGAAGTCATGATGTCATTGGTTTACCGACGGACACGGGATCGAAAATTGAGAAAAGGTGTTCATAAGCTGAGAGCCCAAGTGCGCATTAGTCAATAAGGATATCTGATCCCTTTATTACGCTGGGCGCGAAAATTCAAGGCAGGTTTGTTTAAAAAAAGATGACGGCCAGGGTTGCAATACAGAAAAGCCGAATTATTTTATAAAGCAACCCTGCCAAATCGTGGTGGGGTGTTTTTTTTGCATTATCGCACAACGTCTTAAAAAACTCAGGAGATAAAAAAATGACAGACATTTCAAAAATCACGCTTTACAGCGGTGGCCACAAGGGGGCTGAGGCGGAATTCGGCAAACTTGCGGAGGCGTGGCACATGAAAGAGGTGAATATATCATTTGAGGGGCACAATGTCGAGCGCACCCGGGGTGTCCGGGTACTGAACCGGGAAGAGCTGCGAAAGGGCGATGTTAGTATGGAAATTGTGTCCAAGCGGATGAAACGCACTTACTCCCAGACGGACAAGATCCGAAAAGTCATCCAGTCCATTTTTCACATGGTCAATAACGGATACCATGTCATTGCGGTCGGGTGGATACAGGCGGACAACACCGTCAAGGGGGGAACCGGCTGGGGGGTCGAGTTGGCAAAGCTATTTAACCGGCCGTTGAGCGTTTATGACCAGGATCGAAAGGGCTGGTTTTCCTGGGAAGACAACCAATGGGTTGAGAACACACCGGCGATTACCTCAGATACATTTGCCGGCACCGGAACCCGCTACCTCTCCGATGACGGCCGGCAGGCCCTGCGCGATCTTTTCATCCGCTCCTTCGGTCCTGCGGAGCAAAAATAGTGACTGAATAGCTAATGGGGGAAGGCCTTGACGTGCTGTTGTCCAAAACTGGACAATTAACGGTATTTGGTGAAAAGTTTCTGAATCATAACATCCCTCGCGTTGAATGGACTATGACAGGCCAGTAAACTCTAACATTGCATAAACCTTCGGTCCAAAAACGCTACGCTCGCTCTATATCAGGCCATCAAGAAACGCTGGCCCATTTTCAAGACTGTGTCCTATGTTCAATAGGCTTTCATCCTTGAAAACGGCCCAACGTTGCTGACCTAATCTAAAGCGTTTTGAACTCAAATTTTATGCAACGTTAGGGTAAACCCGGGAAAGCCGCTGGATACCCCACCTCCTATACCTGCCCCGTCCTGGCGGGGCAACTTCACCCTTTCTTTGCACCTTAGATCTGGGGCATTCAGCGACTTTTGCAACCATAGGGTAAACCAGAAAAGGAAGAACCTGGAGGTTGCTATTTGTCCGATAGAATGATACTTGAATACCGATAGTTAACGTAAAATGCCATAAACAGTAATGCTTTGGTAAAACTCCCAGGAAGAAATCAAATGATTGCCAACAGCCAGGAACAGATCGACTTTACCTTTAACAAACAAAACCTGTGCCGTGAGGAGTCCGTCACGGATCTGAAGGTAGGGTCCATCAGGTGCCTAAGACCCATCAAACCGGATGGAACCAAAGACGAAAGCCGTCAAACCATATTCGTGGGACATACCCAGCTGCATTCCCCCCAGGGGCTTGTTCCCCTTCAAACCCCATTGCAGGCGACCACCCTGGAGCAGGCCATTGACGAATTCCACGGTGCCATGAAAAAGGGCCTTGAAGAGATGTTGGAAAGGGCGAAACAGATGCAGGCCCAACAGCAGGGCGCTCAAAAAGAGAATGAGAAGAATGTTATAAATGAAGGAGCAAAAAACCATGCCTGAGACACGCATAGACAAAGAGGTTTTTGACAAATTTCCGGGCTTCAGACGGGGCATCGTAGTGGCCCGCAAAATGAACAATCGGGGACCCTCCGGGGAACTCGAGACTCTTTTGAATGAGGCTCTTGCCAGTGCGGCGGCCGGCCCCATTGACCTCAAAACAGACCCAAGAACGGCTGTCTGGAACGAAACCTACCGGGAACTGGGATGTAATTCCAACAAGTTCCCACCCGCACACCTGGCCCTCTTGAAGCGAGTTCAGAAACCTGGCATCTCCATTCCCTTCATTAACAAGGCTGTGGCCATCATGAACGATAACTCTATTCGGGGTATCCTACCCGTAGGCGGGGACGACTTACTCCGAGCAGGGGAAATCCTCGAACTTCGGCCCGCAGAGGGAAGCGAGCTGTTCACGCCCCTGAATAACCCGGATAAAACCGAACACCCCGATCCCGGAGAGATTATCTACGTGACTGGGGAAACCCGGGAAGTGATGTGCCGACGGTGGAACTGGCGAAACGGTTTCCAGACCCGAATCACCGAAGAAACGGAAGCCATAGTCATGAACATTGACGGATTAGGCGAGGAGAGTGAGAAACGGACCATTTCGGTACGCGACCGAGTGGCCCGAATGCTTGAACAGTACTGCAGCGCCGAGGTCGAGACAGCCCTACTGACCCCATCCGAGCCTTTCTTTTTGTTTCGTCTGTAGGCTACCAGTTAGTGATCATAAAGATGGGGGATGAAAATAGCGCCTTTACGGGTCCCAGGGCACCATTGAACATGGAACGGAACCAACTTATTAGAGAATTGTTTAAGCGCGCTGAACCGTACCTGAAAGCAAGGGGCGATTTCCTTCACACGCGGATTGCGCATGAATATGCTTTGCTGCTTCTTGAAAAAGAGGAGGGCAATAATATGATTGTGGAACCGGCTGTCATTCTTCACGATGTGGGCTGGTCTCGGCTCAAATCTGAGGAGATAAAGGTTGCCTATCGCGTGATGGCAAGTGGTGAAAATGCGGCAAAGTTGAATCGTGTACACGAAGTGGAGGGCGCTATAATTGCTCAGGAGATTTTAGAACAAATTGGTTATGACCATTCATTAATTGAAAAGGTTACCCAAATCATTGAAAGGCATGATTCCGGAGAAAGTCCTGAAACCATCGAAGAATGTATTGTAAAGGATGCGGATAAGCTTTGGCGATTTTCCAGGGTGGGATATTTTCATGAGATGGAGCGACAGGAATTATCCCACGAGGTTAGACACCGTTTCCTGATCAAGAATATGGGGAACTGGTTCTTTACAAAAACTGCCAAGGAGTTGGCGGAGAGCGAGCTACAGAATCGTGTCAAAGAAACGAGACCTTTGAAAAGCGACCTCGTTCGCGTCCAGCTCAAAGTGCGGAATCTTGGACCTCAGGATGCCCCGTGAAAAAGAGCCTTAGCTTATCACACATTGAAAATGTCCTTCATCACCTGAATTACCGGTGGAAACTGCAAGCCCTTGCAATGTGGAAGGGAAACAAGGCCCCCTTTAAACTCTACCAGTTCTATGACGCGTATGACGGGTTCATAAGCCTGAAGACTTTGAGATATATCGAGAATCTTGATCAAGGATCTGACAAAATCCGTCTAAGACATGCCTTGATTGATCACTATCTGCAACGCGCTCTCCTCCCCCATGAGACAGAGATGCGCTCCTGGACGAGGGGTGCCTCGGCTCATGTGGATGGACAAAGGATCTATTTCAGGGATATCATTCCGTGGTGTCAGAAGTTCAGCACATACAAGAAAAGACAGATACTACAAAAGGAAACCGGACCTCTCTGTAAATTCCTGACCCCCTTTGCCTTGAACCACTGGAATATCCTTCTCGATATCCTCACTGATGAACTGGGGTTTGAAGACTACTTGGCCTATTGCCATGACAAAAAGGGGCTTGATTATCATTATTATTATAGGCTTTTGAAAGATCTCCTTATAGAGACCGATGACCTCTATTTTCCTCCCATGGAGCAATGGTGCAGAGAACGATTCGGCCGTCCGTTAGATGAACTTACCCGTTTTGATGCCATCAGTATTTTAGGCTTAGGCCATCTGGACCCCTTTTTTCCAGAAAAACCGGTCACTGAGTTGACCTCCTTTTTTGACTATTGGGGGATAGACCTTGCAAATACACCGGGTCTCAACCTGGAAATAGAACGGGAAAAGGGAAAAAGCCCGCAGGCGATATGTTTTATTCTACAGGTGCCGGAGGAGGTCTATATCCTGATGCAACCAGAGGGTGGATGGATTGACTTGGAGACGTTGTGGCACGAATTGGGGCATGGTCTGTCGGCTGTTTTCACCTCACCTGAACTCTCCGCTCTAAAGCGTGACCTGGCAACATCCTTCAGCCTGTCCGAGGCATTCGCATTTCTTAATCAAAACCTGACCCTCTCGTTCCCCTTTTTGGAGGACTACTTAGGGATTGAACCTGGCGTTTCACAAGAACTCTCTTATTATAAGGTTCTCAAAGACCTTTCAATGTTCAGGCGATATGCAGCCAAGTTCCTGGTCGAGTACAAGATGTTTTCAACCGGGGATCTGTCAAATGGACGGCCCTACGCAGAACTTATGGCCCGTTATACCGGCTTTTATTATCAGCCTGAAAGCCACCTCTTTGATCTGGTCCCGGAACTATACAGCCTGGACTATGTCTTAGGGTGGTTGACGGAAATAATAATGGAGAGTCATCTCAAAGAGGTTTTAGGAACTCACTGGATGTTCAAGTCGGAGGCAGGCCGGATTTTGAAGAAATGGTGGCAACAGGGTAACCAGCATGACATCCCTAAGTTTCTTGAATTAAATGATCTGGCAAAGTTGAATACGGAACGGATCATAAAACGATGGAAAGAGGCGCTGCAGGGCTGATAGCGGAGGATCGGTCAGGGTATTCTTCGTGATAAACTACCTGCCAGGGCCCTTTTGATTTGGTATATTTTGACCGGCCCTGATTGTGACGTTCCACTCTTTCGGAAAGATTCTGTGTGGTCCCGATGTAATAGCTTCCGTCGACGGTGGACTGCAGTATGTAAACATGATAAGGCATAACAAAAAAAGCCTGTCACGCCGCTAATACGTAACAGGCTTTTGGAATTTCTGGCGGGGACGACGAGACTCGAACTCGCGACCTCCGGCGTGACAGATCTGCACACTCCCCCCTTGAACAAAGGATTTCAGCTAGTTAGCCCTACATAGGGGTCATCAGGATACATTTCAGGCATGCCATTTGGTGTCCGCTTTGGTGTCCGCCGGTGATTTCCAAAAAGCTCAAAATAAGTTCCGATTCATCCAGGATTAGAATTTCTTCAGCTCAATGTTTTCTCCCACACGTTGTAATCAAGCCTACTTCAATTCATTTCTTGAAACAGCCGATTCGGTTCTGCCGCTTACAAATTGAGCAGAAACCTCTGCCCGGATTTAACTGAAAACGCAGACTATCTGAGGGTAGCTGAAATGTTTCAAAAAATAGCAAAGCGTGATGGAGAAGTTGCTAACTTTGATTCGAAAAAGATCACATCCGCAATCGCCAAAGCAGGTAAGGCAACCGGTGAGTTTAGGAAAAAAAAGGCCATAAGGCTCACAAAGAAGGTCTTGGCTTGGGCCCATGAAATTGGCGTTGGCCCCATTCCCAAAGTGGAAGAGATTCAGGACGTCGTCGAAAATGTTCTCCTCGACTCACCATTTTACAAATCAGCTAAAGCATACATCCTGTACCGAGAACAACATGCCCAGATAAGGGCCATCGCAATTAAGGCGAGTGTTGATTTAGTTGAGAACTACCTCCAAAATCTGGACTGGAAAATCAATGAAAACAGCAATATGTCTTATTCACTTCAGGGGCTCAATAACTACATTTCATCGGACATCACATCTGAATACTGGCTAAATTGCAACTACCCTCCTGAGATAAGGCATGCGCACAAGAGCGGAGATTTCCACATACGCGACCTCAACATCCTTGCGCCCTATTGCGATGGATGGGACCTTAAAGACTTGCTCGTGTACGGCTTCAAGGGAGTTGAAGGGAAAATCGAAAGTGCTCCCCCGAAACATCTTAGATCTGCATTTGGCCAACTCGTCAACTTTTTCTGCACCTTACAGGGAGAAGCGGCCGGCGCTCAGGCCATTTCCAACATTGATACGCTTCTCGCCCCCTTTGTCCGGTATGACAAACTGGGTTACAAAGGTGTCAAACAGGCCATTCAGGAATTTATTTTCAACATAAACATCCCGACGCGGGTCGGTTTCCAGACACCGTTCACCAACATAACCTTGGACCTAAACCCACCTTCTATTCTGAAAAACCAAAGCGTAATCATAGGAGGCACTGAACAAAAAGAGCCATATTCCGATTTTCAGATAGAAATGGACATGATCAACAGGGCATTTGCCGAAGTCATAATGGAAGGCGATGCCAAAGGACGTGTCTTTACCTTCCCCATACCCACCTACAATATCACAGAGGGTTTTGAATGGGACAATCCTACGTTGGAACCCATCCTGAGAATGACAGGTAAATACGGAATTCCCTATTTCTCAAACTTTGTCAATTCTGATATGTCGCCTGAAGACACAAGATCCATGTGTTGCCGTCTTCGTCTTGACAACAGGGAGCTTTTGAAAAGGGGCGGCGGTCTTTTTGGAGCTAACCCTCTCACGGGATCGATCGGAGTGGTCACCATCAACTTGCCAAAGATAGGATACATTTCAAAAAGTGAAAATGAGTTCTTTGGCGGTTTGGAAAAAATGGTGTTCCTGGCAAAAGAAAGCCTCACAATAAAAAGGAAAGTCCTTGAGAAATTCACAGATAAGAACCTTTATCCTTACACAAAGTTCTATCTGAGACAGATCAAGGAGGGCACGGGTAAGTATTGGACGAACCATTTCTCGACCATCGGAATCATCGGCATGAACGAGGCTTGCCTGAACTTGTTTGGATGGGACATCGGAAGTGAGAAGGGGCAGGTGTTTACCCTCAAAACCATGGACTATATTCGAACAATCATTTCGGAAATACAGGACGACACAGGTGAAATGTTCAACTTAGAAGCAACACCTGCGGAAGGCACATCGTATCGACTTGCCATGCTTGATAAGAAAAGGTTCCCTGAAATCATTTGTGCAAATGAAGACCAATATCGAAAAGGGGCTGCCCTCTTTTACACAAACTCCACCCAGCTACCCGTAAACTACACTGACGACATTTACGAAGCCTTAGAGTTACAGCAT